>TARA_B110000263_G_scaffold246284_1_pt1 | contig 19054 bp, 19 predicted proteins | sample TARA_B110000263 | Tara Oceans TARA_B110000263 (sample SAMEA4397730) | marine metagenome | biome: Polar Biome; feature: [MES] marine water layer (ENVO:01000295) within the mesopelagic zone...; material: water (ENVO:00002006), including particulate matter (ENVO:01000060) such...
AATTCAGATATGATTGATCTTCAAACTTACGATTGATGTATCCAACTCTTCCTAAATCTTTATTTTATACAAGGCCACATGGGTAGGTATGGAACTTACCGATAGACAGATCGAAGCCGCTGAGAAGGAATGGCTCGAAATTTGGGTGGCCGGCCCTGGAGACAAGCGATCAAAACTCCTCGATCCGGGCACCATCGCCCCAGACCTCGAGTTGCTCGATCACACCGGCGCCTCGCGCCGACTGTCATCATACTGGTCAGACGGTCCGGTTCTGTTGATGTTTTGGCGCCACTTCGGTTGCGGGTGTGGCCTCGATAGATCGTCAAGGCTCAACGACGAATACGCTGAATATTTGGCCGCCGGAATCACTCCTGTCATAATCGGTCAGGGCGAACCAGAGCGAGCCGCGGCATATCGGGAAAAGTACGGTATCACTTGCCCCATCCTCTGCGATCCTGAGTTCGAGGCTTACAGCGCCTATGGGCTCGCAAATTTCGGTGTCGAGCAAGTTCTCTACGATGCTCCCGAGGAAACGTGGTGTCACTCGAAGGAGATCGGACTCGACTTCCAAGAGGCCCGCCGCGCCATTAACCGCCCTCTCGTCGACAATCCGTGGATGTCCACTGGTGAGTTCCTCTTGGACCACTCCGGCACAATCCGCGTCTCGTATGGCTACCAATACTGCGAAAACTTCCCTGACCCGAGGTTATTCATTACCGCGGCCAAGATATTCTGAGTCACAATACGAGTCGTATTTGTAGAATCAGTTTAACTCATCTGTGTTGATTGAGTGCCCCATTCTTTCTGCCTTGGTTATGAGGTATTCTCGATTATCATCGCTAACCCCGGCAACTAGTGGCATACTCTCCACGACATCGATATCCAATGCCTGTAATTGGAGGGTCTTATCTGGATTATTCGTCAGCAGACAAACTCGGTCGATTCCAACTTCTCGCAGAATTTCTGCAGCGATTCGGTAGTCTCGGGCATCGGCTGGATGCCCAAGTAAGAGATTGGCATCGAGGGTGTCTGCCCCCTGATCTTGTAAATTGTAGGCCTGTATCTTAGCGTGCAGGCCAATTCCACGGCCTTCCTGTCGAAGGTAGACAAGGCAGCCCCAGCCTACCTGTTGTATGCGGGCTAAAGCAGTCTCGAGCTGGGGTCCGCAATCGCAGCGCAAGCTACCAAATGCATCACCTGTGAGGCACTCGGAATGTACTCGAACGAGGACTGGGTCTGGGCCCTTCATATCACCCAATGTCAAGGCGACATGATCGAGCCGCGTCGTCTCTTCGTGAAATACTCTGATGCGGAAATTACCTTGAGCTGTAGGAAGTCGAGCATCTGCAGGTATGTCCTCCTTCTCTTGCAAGTCGATGGGCCTCTTTGGCACAGTCATCGAAGTCTTCGACCGGTCGAGTCGTCAAGAACCCATCCGCGAAGGGGATTCATTTGCGGATACGGAAAGTGTACTCTCCAGCATCTTCCGTCACGCTGAGAAGTTTAGCTTCTATTCGCTCACACAGTGCGGGCATATCGTGCAAAGTCTCTGGGTCATCGCCGATAACCTCGATGACTTGACCAATCTCCATTTCGGCCATCGCTTTGCGAGTCTCATGGGCGGGAATCGGACAGAAGAACCCCAATAGATCGAGACGCCGAACCGGTGTCTCGTCTTCTGAAGTCGGAGAGCAACAATCTTTGCCGGCTTGAATCGGAGGGCAGACTACGTCCCCATAGGAACAAAATACGCAGCAATCCCCTTCTTTCGGACGCAGAAGCGTCTTGCACTCCGCGCATTTATGAAAGAAGATACACTGATTGTCAGGCATCTCAAGCGATTCACTGTGCCCACATTCAGGGCAAGTTAAATCCGAGCGGTTGATGACCGCCATGAAGTCTCACCTCATGCTCCGATGATGGTAGGATTCAACGAACTTCCGTCGAATTCACGCTTTTTGATGACATCTATCACGTAAGAGGCCTTGTCGACGTGAATCTGCACAGTTGAGGAATTCTCTTCCATCGAGATTTCGCCTAGAGCGATTTCAGGGATACGTGCTTCGTTGACAATCCAGTCAGCCAGTGCTCGCTTCGTCGCCGCACTCTTTCCGACTTCGAGAGAGACGGTGACCATCCCGAATGGATCGGTGACTTCAGACCAGTCTTCACGCCTGCGCACAGGGTCGCGGGTCATTCCGTCGGGAAGTGCAGGGGCTTCGACGTAAGGAATCTCAAGATTCCAAGTATTGGAAATCTTGTCTAGTGCACCGATGTCCTCCTTGGAGACGAGGGACCAAGCTTGTCCTGAGCGACCCATCCGGCCGGTACGGCCGATGCGGTGAACGTAGGATTCAGTGTCGATTGGAAGGTCGTAATTGACCACATAGGTGATTCCGTCGACATCGATTCCGCGCGCTGCGACATCGGTGGCGACTACGATTCTCGTTGTACCATCACGAAGCGAATCGAGAATCTTTTCACGGCGATTCTGAGCCTTGTCACCGTGCATTCCGGTTGCTTTCATTCCGAATTTGCCCAAGCGTTCTTCGAGCAACTCAACCATGCGCTTGGTATTGGTAAAGATGAGCATCTGATCGCTATCATCCATATTGGCGATGAGTCGGCCAAGAACCCAGAGTTTGTTGCCTCGGCCGATGCGAACAGCGAATTGGTCAATCTCGGGGATTTCGACCTCAAGATTGTCGCTCATAACGAAGACTGGTTCTTGCATGAATTCCTCAGCCGCGTCGAGAACTTCCTGTGGGAAGGTAGCGCTGAACAAGAGTGTCTGCTCACGCGCAGGCATTTGGTCGAAGATCCAAAGCACGTCTGGGAAGAATCCCATGTCGAGCATTCGGTCCGCCTCGTCCAAGCAGAAATGAGTGATTTGGCCGAGTTTGAGATGGCCGCGTTTTGCCATGTCGATGACGCGGCCAGGAGTTCCAACGATGATGTCGGCACCATCATCCAATTCCTTGGCTTGCTTCTCGATGTCGGTACCACCGTAAACAGTCTGAATGGCAAGTCCCAAATCGCCCTGAACCCAATTAATTTCCTCGGCGACCTGCACCGCGAGTTCGCGGGTGGGGCAGAGAATGATTGCTTGGGGTATCCCGCTCGCCTTGCACTTCTCGATAATTGGAATTCCAAAGGCAGCGGTTTTACCGCTGCCAGTGCGAGCCTGTCCAACCACGTCTCGACCTTGGCGAGCAACTGGAATCGCTTCGACTTGAATTTCGGTAGGAGTTGTCCACCCCTTGCCAGCGAGAGCTGACGCGATAGCCTCATCGAGGTCCCAATCGGTGAATGCCGTAGCGACTGAACTCATTTAATCGCCTCAGAAGGACTCAGAATCGCTGATTTCCTTCTGCAGTTCTCCCATCCAGTACTTTCGGCAGTTCTCCTTAGTGAGATACTGGTCCTTGCTCGAGAAGCTGTGGTTGTAGTGTCCCTTGTCAGCGCTCGAGAATTGTTCCTTGCGCCTCTTGTGGTACTTCTGGAGCACGTGTTGACGCATGTACTGGCGGAACTTCAGGGATTTGGTACGGTTGATCCCTTTCGGCGTGACGCCGTCCCAGAGCCGCTCGAATTGTTCGAGCTTCCCGTCAAAAGTCTCGCTCATCTTCATTCCTCGCGGCCCGCCGACCTGACTCCTGTTTATGACCTTCACGGATGGGCTCCGCCTCACCACTACGTGGTGTGGAGGTATCTACGGTTCCCGGTGGAGGCCCCATTTCATCCTCTAGCGTTGGTGTGGGGGGAACTCCTGGTGCTGGTTGTTCGACGAATTCTTCCGGAATCTTGTCCAGAGGTGCTAGGGATCGATTCTTCTCCTCTTCAGTACCCTCCCAGTCGATGTCTATGGCAAGCCTCTCGAGTCTTGTTCTCAATTCTGGGATTGTTTCTTGTCTCAGCAACTCAGCAGCCACTTCGAGTAGGCGTTCGCCGCTGAGAATAATCGAGAGTTGATCGATACAGGCCTTGCGCAGCCCTGGGTCTCTGTCTCGGGCACCGTCCTGAATGAGTTGGGCTACGCGCGGGTTCTGCATGTCGAGAGTTTTGAGTGTGCGGATTATGTTCTTGCGCACACCGGCGTCCTCGTCAATCATCGAGGCTTCGACAAGGATTGTAGCTACACGAGATTCTGATTTGGCTAATGCAGGAAGGCAGGCCGAAGCATAACGACGAACCTGCGCGTCTTCATCTTGTAGCGACCACGTGATCAGGTCCCATCCGGTCGCGCCGCCTTTGGCAGTGATGGAACGGAGAATTTTCGCTGCGCGGCGCCTTAAATCGGCGTCTTCCTCTCGAATCAATTCGTCGAGGTGCAGGCAACCGGTCTCGACCCAGTTCTTCGCCGTGTCTTGAAGGGTGGCGAAGGCGTCGTCACGATGCTGCTTACGTTCGTCACGTAGCTCGCGACGGAGTATTTCCTCGCACCCAGATGGGAATACGGGTGCGACTTTGCGCAGACAAATCCTGGCTGCTTGGCGCACGTGCTGGTTATCCTCGAGCAACCGGTCTGAGAGATACATGAACAGGTCATCATGCTTTTTGATTGCGAACGAGGGCATGGCATTCAGTGCAGCGATTCTGATTACTCCCTCGTCGTCGTCGAGTGCCTCGCACAGTGCTAGGTGCGCTGCCGGAACACTCGTTCCAAATACCCGACTCAAAGCGAGTATTCCATCAATTCTACGGGCTAATCCACCACCAACGGAGCGAGGGATTTCAACCAACTTCACCTCTCCTGAAGCGAGAGGGATAATGTCCCTGCGGGGGATGCGTTCCCATACTCCACCCGCAGGTAACATAGAGCGAATATCAGCCTGTTTTGCCTTTCGGCGCTGGCTGATTGGACGCCCCGTTTTGGGGTCGCGAGCGATGTAATCTCGGGCCATATCGAAGGGGCCGGAGAGCACGCTGCTTCTTCAACCGACTGCTCCCGCGTTCTCGTTTTTGTAGCCAATTCGCTATTCGCTATTCCGCCGAACACTAATCGGTTTCAATTCGGCGAGTTAGGATTGTCAACTAAACGAGTAGCGGACTTAGTGGGCGGGTAAGCCTCAAGCGGAGTGACGCTAACAGAGTCAAGGGGAGAACATGAGCGAGCAGACCGATATCTCTCGACTGCTTTACACAATCTTCGATGGAGTGGGTGATTCAGGCGTCTCTCGTGTCGATGTAATCCGCTTGTGGTCACTCGAAATGCAGTGGTTTTCGCCTGAAGATGCTGAGAAGATAGTCGATACCTTGTGCGCTGCTGGTTGGCTGGCTACTGATGATGGTGGATTGAGCCTCGCGCCTGGCGTCGAATTGACAATTCCAGATCTTGGCTGGCGCCCAATCACTCGTCGAATGTTAAATCCGCCATCTTGCGAGGCGGTACCCACGCTGAAAGTCTCGCAACCCAATCCAACTTTCTCCAAGCCACAGGTGAGTTCGAGGTCCGAGCAACCGACAAAACAGATGGCTGATGAACGGAGTTTTGCTCGTCCGGTTGTAAATAGACAAAGTCCCGCTCCCTCAGGCGGCCAAGCGACCCGTCAGGCACACCCTGTTGACCGAGCGGAAGGAAGTATTCCGGTGCTAATCGATCTCATCGCACGCGAGTCAGGTCTCGAGAATAAGGAAGTCGTCCGTCGTGCTCAGCGCAAACGTCGAGCCCTCGGTCCCGTCACACTTTGGATGGCACTCGCTCTAGTCGCGCGCGAACAAGGACTCGATATGCAGCGCGTATCTTCAGCGATTGACCGCGCTGCACAATAACCGAGTTCGCCCTTATCCTCGGGTAACCTGAGAACGTGAGACTGGATGAAAGAGAAATCAGTTCCCGTTCGATGTTCGGACCTCTGCCGCTAAGAGTCCAGGGAGGACCAGTAGGGCCAGAATAAGTGAGAAAGCCACCGAAATCGAACTGACTAATCCGAAGTCTTGGATCACCGGAACAGGTGAGAGAAGCAGTACCATGAATCCACAGATAGTGGTGCCAGCGGACATAATCAGCGATGCACCGGTAGTCGAGTACATGTCACGCATCGCTGCCCAAGTCCCCATACCCGAATCACGATTCGCCTCGAATCGTCGCCAAACGTGAATCGAGTAGTCAATTCCAAGTCCTATCGTAAGTGCGGTAATCATCACAGTCAGAACATTCCAATTGATGTCTAGCACGGCCATCGCGCCGACAACCCAAGTCCCAGCGAGGCCAACCGGCAGAATAACCACTAGCGAAGGCCCAATACGTCGGGTAAGTGCAACCAGCACGACAAGCGAGACAGCAAGACTGAACGCGGTTGATTCGACTTGAGAAAGAACCAATCCTGACAACACACTGTGAACTAGTATCAAGTCACCACTGAGATGAACTCGAGCCCCAGTGGCAGCCTCTAAATCGCTCTCAAATTCCTTGAATTGCTCAACCAATCGAGCAGTTTCTTCACTATTCTGGGCCGTGACATCAACGCGCATCCTTAGGAATTTCAGCGCATTGCCATCCTCTGTCAAAGCCACATGCATCGCCGTCCGCTCACCCCAGCTCTGACCTCGTATCGGCTCACCGATGGTGTCGTTTGCAAGCAATGAGCCGATAGCCAGAGCCAGGTCGCCTTCGGCGAATCCATCGGTAATGCCTACAGCCCCATCGAAGACTCCGATGTGGTGTATTTCGCCGAATGCCGTATCGCCCTCAATCGCATCACGTAGAATTGGATACAATCCATCGTAAGATGGCCGCGGAGTCGAAGTGCCCTCGGGAGTGACTACATTCGTAGTCCACGCTAGCCGATTATCTAGTCGTTCGAGCTGAATTAATAGCTCCCGCTCGCCAGTTAGAGCATCCATCCCTGCCGATGGTTCGACGATGATATCGACCGATTTGAGAGCCTCGACTTCGTATGATTCATACATCGAATTTCGAACATCAATGACCTCCATCTCCTCACCAAGGAAATCGGTCAGCTCAAACTTCGTGTCCAATTGTCCCACAGAAATAACCACAGAAGACAGAGTCAATCCCACCACGGCCAGTAGGATCAATGCGGTGTGCCTGCGTTGGAATTCGGTGGCTAAGTTCGCGAAGCCATCCAATTGTAGCGAACGCCGGCCACCGACTCCTGTTGTCTTGTCCACCACCACATGCAACGCACCAACAGTCACAGTACTGGCGATGAAGGCTGAAACCACACCTAGAGCCAGAGTAACTCCGAAGGACTTGAGTGGAGGCAGAGGTGAAAGGAAGTTTGCCAAGAAAGCAAAGGCGGTTGTGATAACCGATAGTGTCAGCGCGAGCCGCAAAATCGAGAAGGACCGAACCCAAGCCAAAGCTGGACTCGATGCCTTTTCCCTCGCTTTCTCGTAAGCCCGCTGCAGATGTATCGAGTAATCTATTCCAAGTCCCAAAACTACCGGTGCGACGGCGACTTCGAGGATTGAGAACTCAGAGCCGGCTAGAGCCATCGTACCGTAGGTCCAGACCAGCGCGGCCGATAGACCGAGAAGTGGGGCCGCGACCATCATCGCCGAGCGGAAGGCGACGGCGAGGACCAAAACTACGATGCAGATAGAGAGAATGAGCAACCAGACGAGATTATCGAGGGTTGACTCATTGATGTCATTGCTCACCAAATCGTCCGAGACGACTCCGTAATCGAGGGCAGATCCGGGCGCCGCCTCCTGTTTTTCTATCAGGCCACGGAGCATGACTGCCTTCTGCAATCTTTCGTCTGCGCTGAGGTCTCCCGAGATTTCGATTACCCACATCGTACTCGATGCGGTTGGAGTTGGATCTCCTTGGTGGCCATTTTCAAGCCAGGCGCAAACCGGTTCGTGGTCGAAATTCTCGTGCAGCATCACTGAACGAGCGAAGGATGCGGTTGCAATAGCGCGGTCGTCGCCGAGGGCATCCGTACATTCTTCATCGGTGATGACTGCCTCAAGGAGCTCTTCCCAATTATTGAATTCCGAGAGGCTACGAGCTTGCTCATCACGCTCATTGAGCGCAACTTGCAGAATCTGAGCAACGTTGATGTGAGCGGTAACGAAATCGCCGTTTGCTGCAGATAATGTGTTGACGGCTTCGAGGTCGGCTTGCAATTGTTGAATAGCACCGAGTTCGAGTACGTTCGCTCCCTCTTGAGTCGGCTCTATGTGGACATAGATTCGGTGCGGCGAAGAGGGCATCACCTCCTCCACGCGGTCGATTGCACCGTCGGCCTCGGAATCAGGGGAGAATGCCGAAAGATCTGTCTGAAACTCAGGTAATGGACTTAGTGCGAGGCCGGTGACTATAGTGAGGAGTATGCTCACAACGACGATTCCCGGCGCCGCTTTTTCAAACAGGGCTGCGGCGCGATTCTCTAGCCGAGGCACGTCGAGCATCGGCGCTCCCATCACCAACCGCTACATAATTCAAACAGTGCATTGGACCCTTAGGGTCCAGCAAACTGATGAAAGCCCTCAAAAGGGAGGGGCCGGTCGCGCGCTCGTCATGCCAGTAAAGGTACTCAAAAACGAGGGCTCCGAGCTCCGATTGCGACTAGTTGGTGAAGACCAGGCAACTCTGCAGTTGTTCAGGTCCCGTCTGAATGAAAATGATAAGGTGGAGTATGCGAATTTCTTCACCGGTCACCCCGATCTCGATGAGCCCGAACTTTACGTTCGTGTCAAGAAGGGAGCTAAGGCGGACAAGATTGTCAAGGATCTCTGCGCCTCCATTGCGAAGGATTTCGCCGGCCTCTCCAACTGAGGGCGGTGGAAAATTGGCTCAAGCCATGTTTGAACCACGCGATTCTCAAGAGATTGAGAAACATCTCGGACTACACGGTTGGGCGCATGTTAGCCTTGGAATCGGCGGACTACTCAAGGTTCGAATCGAAGACTTCCGAGTGGAGGAGGTCTCGAGGACCCCTGCACTCGACAAGAAGGGTCGCTTTACCGTGGTTCGCGCGACTCTTCGAAACTGGGAAACAAACAGGTTCTTGCGAAGGTTAGCTGGGGCTTGTGGAATTAATCGCAATCGAATTTTTTGTTCGGGTCTGAAAGATAAGCGAGCAGTTACTACTCAATTGCTGGTGATTGACGCGCCGCGCAAGAAGGTCGAGGCTGTCGATATTCCTGATACTGAACTAGAAATCCTCGGCCGCACCCATCAGAAAGTCGGTATGAGTGATCACGACGGCAACCGCTTCAGCATCACCGTACGCGGTTGCTGTGAAGCGGACGGCTCACCGCTCGATGCGAAGGAAGCTATGCGGCGAGTTCTCGAAATCCGTGATGGTATGGCCGAGCGTCTTGGCGACGATGCCTTTCCGAATTGGATCGGACCTCAGCGCTTCGGTGCTACGAGGCCAGTGACTCCTGAAGTCGGGCGTGCTGTTGTCGAGGGTGATTTCGAGAGAGCGGTCGACCTCTATGTTGGTATGCCTGGTTCGAAGATGACCGAGGATGTCGCCACTTTCCGCAAGATGTGGATGGACACCAAGGATGCAGCGGCTTGTTTAGAGATAGCCCCTAGGCATCTCGGTTATGAGAAGAGTATCCTTCAGGTGCTCGAAGGTGACTCAGAGAATCATGTCAAGGCTTTCAGGGCTCTGCCACCATCTCTTCAGTTACTGATGGTTCATTCACTACAATCTCTCGCTTTCAATCACTCATTAGCGGGCAGACTAGATGCTGGATTGGATTTGCTTGAGCCCGAGCTGGGCGACCTTGTTGCACCGGTTAAGGCGAGCGGGCGAATCGATGTAGCCAAAATGGCGCTGGTGACCGAGACGAATCTTGAGCGCTGTCGGCGTAATTGTCGCTTGGGTCGACTGTCTGTAACTGGTCCGTTGCCCGGACAGAATGCGAGGATGGCCGAGGGTAAGCCAGGCCTAGTAGAGGCGGCGGCATTGGTGACGACTGAACTCGCAGATGTTGAATGGAGAGTTCGAAAGATTCCGAATCTTACAACGAGCGGAACACGCCGTCCATTGAGTGTTACTTTCCGCGATTTCAGTGTCGAAGAGGCTCCGAGTCTGACTGAGGAATCTTCCTCTAAGCGCTGGGATGCTGGTCCATATGAGGGCGAGCGATGGAATCCTGAGGGAGCTGATTTGAGACTAAAATTCACTCTGCCGCCGGGGACTTATGCTACCGTGTTGATGCGAGAATTCATGCGCTCGCCCCTCGATCATTATTGACAGATATCGGCACTTATCTCAAGCAAATCTGTCTCAAAGAATTGATTGATCCAAACAGACGGTTTGAATTAATCAGCGCGAGTTACGCTGAATATGCTTGGGCGATGATTCAGAGACGACCCATTTCGAGGGCTTCGATCTGACCTACGTTATCGTCGATGGCGCGGACTGCATTCTCAAATCCATCGACGATTCCTTCGCCCTCGCCGAGAACGGCTTGGACCTCGATGAACATCATACCGAATGCGAGTGGCTTGATTTCGCAGGCTTGAACCTCAGTCATCGAGGAAATGGTGGATGCAATTCCCTCGTAGTCGGGGCGTCCTTCTTCCGGTTGGTCAATTGTGACCTTGTACTTTACAACGACATGTCCCATATTGAACAACTCCAGAGGATTCAGGGTCCCTCGAACGTGCATGCGGGACAGACGTACTTGACTGCCTGAACTCGACATCTCTCGCTTCGACCTATCGCTTCTCCACACTCTGGGCATGGGAAGGATGTGCTCTTACTCTCGACGAGAGGAAGACCGGACGAGGTACAGATGTCTGCTCTTGTTGCCATTTATTGACCCTCAGCGACGCGGCCGAGCCACCTCCCCCTTTTAGCGTTGACCGACGAAGCATGGGGCTCCACTCAGGCTCAGTGTTCGGATTCTATTAGTGAATGGGTTGAAATCACTATGCAATCTGGGGGGTATTGGCGATTCACATGAGCGAAGAAGAACTCTCACTGTCTGGAGAACAGGTGGACCTAGCGAAATTCATCGAAGATGCGGGTGGGATACACGGCTTGCGCGATATTGACAAGGTCCGTGGTTGGAACAATATCGAATACGGCGCAGGACTATCAGGCAAGAACACACCCGCGACAAAACTCTCAATGAACAAGGCCTTTATCCCCCCTGGAGGGATTGCCAAGGCCCATATCCATGTCGATTTCGACGTCATGATTTTCCTACTGAAGGGATCGGTCCGACACGAATTCGGACCGGGATGTAGGAAGTCTGTTGTCCATAGCGCGGGTGATATGTTCTACATCGAACCTGGGCTACCTCATGAGGTATTCAATTGCTCAGATAGCGATTGGGTCGAGGCGATCGTCGCTCGCTCCGACGCCTCGGAATGGCAGAATATCGTGCCGTATGACAGAGATTCAGAGTGATATATACAGCCAGCACCAAGCCAAATCGACCTTACCTCAGCCGACTACACTGAGATTTCCACTCCGACCAGTTGAGACGACTCTCTCACCGAGACGGCGCTTGCACCATCCATTCTGTATGCGTACTATGTCTCCGGTCGCGACCTCATCGATCTGCTCATCCCAGAGGACGAGGCCGACAACTCCCGATTCGTCACGACCGCAGGCTGCAGCAACTCGCCCAGTCCATTTCCGACTCGAGACGAGTCTTGGTGGATATCTCCGCAAGACGAGAATCTCCAACTCAGAAACCGGTCGATCCTCCTTCAAGCGACTTACCTTCACCCTGCGGCGTGGTCTGCGACCTGCGCCGCGCCGCTTGCCTCCGATCTTCGAATCATTCAGTATCTGCCTCTCAATTCCATTCATTGTTGCCATAGTAATCGATGGGACTCGTTATCTTCGCATATCAATCGAGAGGGAGAGCCCACGCTGAAAGTGAAAACTCCCTTCGGGATTTCTGAAAGTGAATTAACTGCCAAGTACACGACCTTGGCCCAGAATCAATCCTTCTTCGTAATGCGCCTAAAGCCGATTGCGATATTCTCATCGCCACCCTCATCGGGATCATCAACATTTACGCCAACAGCGGTCAGATGCTTCTGCACTTGCGCGAAAGCGCTCATTCCTCGAGCAGACTTTCGCGGTACGGGGAGCCTATTACGGCAAACAAGATATGTTTCAGACGAAGAATTTCGACTCGCCATTGGTGCGAATCTCTGAACATTGCTAAACCGGTCTTTCGCCGCTTGAATCAATCCTTCAATCCCAACGCCTTGGAAGATTTTAGTCACGAACGAGCCGCCAGGGGCAAGCATGTCCATGGCGACATCGAGAGTCATCGTCGAGAGTTCAAGTGAAATCGCTTGATCCGTGTCATAGCGGCCGGTGAGCTTTGGGGAAATATCGGAGAGAACCACGTTCAATTCGCGTCCGTCAAGTAACCCTACGATGCGTTCGATGGTCTCAGCATGAGTGATATTTCCTTGAATGATACTAGCTCCTTCTACCGGAGAAGTTGATTTTACGTCGACACCAATGATTTGTCCTTCCTCACCAGACTCCTCCACGCTTACTTGTGTCCAACCTCCTGGGTGGCATCCGAGGTCGAGAATTGTGTCTCCTTCTCGGATAACTTCGAACTTCTCTTGGATTTGCTTGAGTTTGTATGCTGAGCGCGCGCGGTAGCCTTTCGATTTGGCTTGGCGGCGCCATGGGTCGCGCCGATTCTCCTGATACCAGCGCTTGCTCATGCGCGCTCGTCCAGCCGTTGGGTTATGAATCCGAGGCGCGCGAGGCGGCTTCGAGCGCTACTCACAAGCCGATTTCTTGGATGAGCGCACGCGCCGTATGCCGAATAGCATCTTCAGAGTGCATTTTCGGCACGAAACCTGTTGAGAATAGATATTCGACTTCGAGGCTGGTCTTGGGCACATCCCCTGCCCAGCCTCGGTCTCCTCCCGTATATTCTATCGATACGTTGTCGAAGCCAGCCTCCTCGACGACGATTTCGGCGATTCTGCGAACTGAGCAAGTATCACCTGTGCCGAGATTGTAGAGGTTGACAGACTCGTCGACCTGATCTACGAGATGAACCATTGCTCGAACACAATCCTCGGCTGACATGTAGGACTTCTCTTGCAGGCCGTTACCAAGAACTTCGAGGCGACTCGGATCTCGCTTGAGTTTGTGAATGAAATCGAAAATGACTCCATGAGTTCCACGCGGACCGACGATATTAGCGAAGCGATGAATCCACGCCTTGGCTCCGAAGGTGCCGCACCAGGCTGTGATTAGCGCTTCACTGGCGAGCTTGCTCGCACCGTAGAGAGAAATCGGTTTGACCGGCCCGTAGGTCTCGGGTGTAGGCATAACGCTCGCCTCACCATATATCGCGCTCGAGGACGAGAAAGAGATGCGCTCGACGCCAGCGTGTCGCATGGCCTCTAGCACATTGTAAGTAGCCACTGTGCCCTGTTTCAGGTCTGTATCGGTGACTTCGGTACCGAGTCTGATGTCAGGATTTGCGGCTAAGTGATGGACGGTATCTATGCCTTCCATTGCAGCCTTTACCGCGTCGAAGTCGAGGAGATCTGCCTTGACAATCTCTACTCCTGAGCTACCATTGTGGTGCGCGAGAAATTCTTCACGTCCGCTCGAAAAATTATCGAGCACGCGCACACTCTTACCTTGTGCGACCAATGCATCAACTAGGTGCGAACCGATGAATCCGGCTCCTCCAGTGACGAGTTCCATGGTCGCGCCACCTTGACTTCCACTTTGAGACATTCGCCGAAAAGACATCTCTTGCATCAAGCGCTTTGATACTAATTCAGCACTATTGGCGGATGCTCCGGCTCAGTCTTGTAGTCGGTTTAGACAGATTGTAAATCAATGCCAAGCACTGTTTTCGCGCCGCTCGCGCAGCATCCAGACAGTTACCAGATAACCGATCAAGGCGAGGTGGGCTATGGTGCAAAATGGGCAGATATGCTTCACTACAATAACTTCGATTCCGATGAGTAAGAACAGGAAGGGAACTCCAGCAAGACCCATCCACCAAGCGTAGTCGACGTATTTGCTAACCCACTTTGCGTGCATGTCCATGCGTAGGCAGAGGATTAGGAAGAATAAGGCAGCAAAAGCAGCTAGTCCCAAAGAACCCCACGACATCCCGAATAGGTTGTTATAACGAGGGTCTCCAATCACTGAACCACACTGCACAAGGCCCTCTGTGGCACAAAATTCCCCTCCTAATGGGTTGCGAATCATATCGTTGTATATCACCCACGTCCAACCCGACGCAAGGATTCCTGTAATCGTAAATGCGAGACTTCCATCAAGCATTCTGAGAGTTCCTTCTGCACCGTCCTTCGCTCTTCCATTTGCGAATAGGAAGGACGAGCCGAGCAGAGCCGCTACGAAGAACAGCAAGACTGGGTCTGTAAGCGCGCTCGCCATTCACTCACCTCCGAGCAGACGAGCGAGAGCGTTGCCGACCTCTTCCCCTGGTGGGTGATTATCGCTCTGAGCCTGATTCCAGACGACAGTTCCTCCGCCATCGAGAATTACGCTGAATGGAGTTCCAGGTAACTCCCAATCTCCAGCGATTGAGTTTGTGAGGTCATCGACATACATCCAGGTGTGTGCTTCTCCCGGTCTCTCAGCGCAATCCTTACGACCAGAATAGCATCCATCGCCATTGTTGTCGTTATCGCCGAAAGGCGTCTTGTCGCGGAAGGCTTGGACCTCTTCTCGACTGCTGTCGTGGCCGGTTATCTCAAGAGAAACCATGACATTGATGAAGATGACATCTTCACTGAATGCCTGGTGCATGTTAGAGAGTTCCACACCCTCCTCCCAGCAGTATGGGCAGTCGGTGTCGAGGAAATTGATGTAGACTAAGCGACCATCGTAAATTTCACTCAGACGTACTTCTTCCCACTCGCCGCCAGTGTAAGCGGAAGCGATGAAATCCGGTGCTAGCGAGCCTTCTTCTGGCCCTACGTTGGCTGGTGGAGCGATGAACATTGACGCTACCAAGACGATGGAGATGACTCCAGCCGTGATTAGTCCAGCCATTAATCGTACATCCTCATCCTTGCCTTGAGGTTCAATTCGCCTGCGCCTGCGAGCCATGTCAATCGGCCCCTCGACCTCCTCATTCACTTTCAGGCGTTCGGCCAAGAGTTCCGCGCTCGCTGCCTTCGGCTGATGCGCGCGCAAGGCTTCAGTTTCAGTTTCAGATTACTCTCTTCTGCCCCATTGATACCTTGGGCTTCGGTTCGACGCTGACTTGGAGGTAACAAATATGCCAAAGACATCAAGCAAGAAAGAAAAGCCCGAGAATGAACAGAACACCACCCTCGTTGGGTGGGCCCGGCAAAGCCGAGCTGGAGGTGCGCTGAAGATCAGTCTGCACCAAGAGGCGTTCGGCAATTGCCACACATACACAACCGCCGACGGTACGGCCTACGTGCCGTTGGTGATCAGTATGGCCGCTCTGCGCCGTGTCCTAGATGGACAGCAGAGCGTCACAACAGTCAGCCAGTTCTCCGAGAACTGATGCTGAACCCGCCTCCCACCGAGCGCCCTAGCGATTGCTTCATGGGGCCTCGGTGGGGGCACACGCTTCGTGCCCGATGACGAACGCGATGATGAGGCGATCTTCTGGGAGCGCTTTTTCGAGAAATTACAGCCTCTCCGAGAGGCTGGGCAGAAGGTCATCGGCACCGTTGACGCATCTCCTATTGGCGATGCGGCCGACTACATCGATCAATTGTTGAACGCCGGTGCCAAACGTGGTCATGAACTTGGACAAAGGTTAGCTGAGTTCTGGTATTCAGCGATTTTACGAAGTCCTGGTATCATCGTCGCTCTGCTTTTACTGGCGACGGCGTTGGCTGGTCAGCATGCCGCAGATTTTCAACACCAAATTAATGGAGACGTCGAAATTTATCTACCTGATGATGCCGAATCGACCGACCTGCTCAAGCAGGTCAGAAATCAATGGGCCACCGACATCATGATTCTGTATTTCCAGACCGACAATGCGATTGATAGGAAATGTGCAGCTGGTGAATCTCCACCGAATTGTCGCGGTTCAGAGAATATCACCAGCGTCGATATTCTGCAGCAGATGTCGTGGTTGGAAAGCGACGACAATAATCGAGGACTCGGCGGCTATCAAGCTGGTCTAGATGAGCACAAAGACGATCGCGGTGATATCGATGGAGTGATTTGGATTCTTTCACCCTCGCAAATTCTCAAAGAAGCAAATTCCTCGAGCGCCCGCTTCACCTGTGCTTTCGAGAAATACGGGTTGCCTACAGGACAGCGGGAGGAGTGCACGGCAGCCCAATTTAATCCCTATGACGGATACTCAATACCCGATGACCAAGATCGTGTAGACAACCTCGTCGACCAGACCGAGGGGCTGCTCTCTTCCTTTGTTATGGATACGCAGGACCATCCTTTACTAGATGAGAATGGCGATGGTATCTACGATAATGACGGCGATGGAATATGGGATACTGCAGTCATCATAATCGGTCTCAAATTCGAAATGGAGGGCACAAGCCAGTATATCTCTCGCGATGACCCGAAGGGAATCACCGATGAGAACCCTGACGGCCAAATCCAGGATCACAAGGCCTTCATCGATTACGCCAAGCGTCTCATTTTCGAAGAAACGGACCCGGGTATCTGCGAGTTATGTTACCGCCAATACGACGAATTGATGTCTTCCTCGATCAGTATCGAGGTCCATGCTCTCTGGCTAGAAGAAGCCAGAAAGAAAAATCCAAACTTGCCATCTAACGCAAAAGCAGGGGCGGATCCGGGCTTACCACCGGTCACTCAGCGAATGATTTCTGAGGCCATATCGATTGCTGATTCACGGCCTGACCGACAGGCGATTACTGTGACTGGTCTGACGCCTGTCGTCCATGATGTCTCGGACGCGATTTACCTCGAACTCGTCAATACGATGCTTCCGATAAGTGGAATATTAGTCTGCATCACGATGATGATTTTGCATCGTAATCCGAAGGTCATAATCATCTGTGGATTACCTATTGCGATGAGTTTAGCAATTACCTTCGGATTTACTGTAATCTTCGACATCACATTGACTCCAATGATTATCTCCGCTGGGCCAATCCTTGTCGGTTTAGGCGTGGATTATGCCTTACACCTGACGAATCGAATAGAAGAGAATCGTCAGGAATTACTAGAGGAACGTCTCGAAGAATCATGGAAGCGGAACCGAGACGGTTTCTCAACCACTAACCTCGACCCATGGGATCCTGTTCTCAGCCTGACAGCAACCGTGCGAGCAGCACAGACCACTGGCCACGCTATCTTCCTTTCAGCGATTACCACAATCATCGGATTCAGTGTCCTGACTTGGAAATCTCTCGTGCCAATCTATCCGATGCGCACGGTTGGAGTCACTCTTCTGATGGGGATTGCCATTACCTTCCTTCTTTCGATGGTCATGGTCCCGGCACTAGTCCATCTATTCCGTTATCGTAAGGTCGAGCACGGTATCGAAATGCCGATGATTCAGACCGCCATCTTCTCGCTTATCATCGGTGGTGTAGCGACCGCAGCACTCATCGCCTTCGACACCACAACCACCGGCAATGCCATCTTCTTCGGATCTTTCATCGGAGGAACCATCCTTCTTGCAATCGAGTCCCAAATATGGCTGAAGATAGGCGAATTACCGGTCAAAGCCACGCTTGTAGTTATCCTCGTATCGATGGTAGTCACAGCGGGTGGAGTAGTAATTCTCGAGAAGGAGATGGGCAAGTCCCTCACCGGGTCCACTGAAGAGGTTCCTCCCGGACTCCCGAGTTTCTATGCTCTACGTGAATACAGCTCCATTTTCCAGGGTGGGCAAACAAACATGTTCATCGTCGATGCGGAAATGAGAGGGCCGCAAAACTCAACCTCGCCAATCCGTGATTTACCAATTCTTGACGCGATTGACCATATGCAGGAACGTAAGATCAACAATGTCCCACAGACCTCGAGTATCAGCCTAGTGAACATCCTCAAAGCAGTTCATGTCGACGTCAATATTTCCGGCCTTGAGGTCTATGACAGAAGCCTCTGGGAGCTCCTGCATGACGAGTGTTGGGATGAATCAACCAATCCTTTGCGACCGGAGTGCTGGGCCTACGCGGCAAGTAGCAGGGAGGATATGGTGAACATCGCTTTCGATACTTTGAGTCCCGAGATTCGAAGTATGCTGATGAATGCTGATCAAGACGTTTGCGAGTGGCAAACACCGTGCGAAACAAAGACCCTTGTCTACGTCACTCAACCTTACATCAACCTCAATGATGCCACCGCCCTCCGCGACGCCATCGACGACCATTTGGATGGAGATGGAAATTGTGCAGATGCGATGACTTGCTATGCTCTTGGCATCGAAGGTGTCGTCAATTCGAAACTGACCGGTGGACTGCCGGTCAGTATCGACATTAATGCTGGAATCCAGAAGGCACAGAGCAAGACTACCATCGCGACGATGGTTATTCTGTTGTTCACGATGATGATTTTATTCCGTTCACCGCGCCTTGCGACATTCACCATGGCAGCGGTTGCGGCAGTGGTGCTTTGGCAACCGTTGCTGATGCGACAGGGTGATGTGAATGTCAATTTCTTCACAGCGATGATTGGTACAATCGTCTTTGGTATCGGAGTTGATGATTCTATTCACATTGTGGATCGAATCAAAGACGAGGGTGAGTCGCCCGCTGGTATTGTCAAGTCGGTTGCTCGTACTGGACAAACAATCTTCGAAACCACCGCAACGACTTGTGCTGGTCTTTCTGCAGGCCTCTTTGTTGCGATTCCAGGTCTGCAGAATTTCTTCGTCTTGATGATGTCACTACTGATACTTGCCCTGCTGACTTCGAGCATTCTCTTGCCGAGCTTCATCGTTGCTTGGCACGAGTTGCGCTCGAGATTGATGGGGCAAGGGCCTTGGCTTGACTACGAAGACTCTGGTGCTCTTGAAACATCAGCAGTGCTCGAAGCCACCCTAGATTGACTGAAATCTATGGTTTCTGAAAGCAGAAGAGAGCTTACGCTCTGCTTCTCCAAAGTGAGGGTGCAGGGAGTAAGCCCCTTTCTGTTCACCTTTCGGCTGGTCG
>TARA_B110000263_G_scaffold98643_1_pt1 | contig 18843 bp, 17 predicted proteins | sample TARA_B110000263 | Tara Oceans TARA_B110000263 (sample SAMEA4397730) | marine metagenome | biome: Polar Biome; feature: [MES] marine water layer (ENVO:01000295) within the mesopelagic zone...; material: water (ENVO:00002006), including particulate matter (ENVO:01000060) such as......
TGGAGTGTGTGAGCGACGAATCGGTATATAACCAAAAAATCTTTACTCTAATCGTTAAGACCTGCAAAAAATATCAAACAATCTTATCGTGCTTGGCTTTTCTAGCGCTCACAGCTCTACCCAACAGTGCTAAAATCGCTCAAACGCGATAAAACACGCTGAATCGACCCAACAGCTCAAATTTCGTAAATTACCAAGGGAAAATCTTAGTGGGGACGACCGACCCAAATTCGAAATTCACTACAGCTGCGGAATTAGTTCCGCAGTCGTGGAAACACCGTCATTTATTGGGATTAGAGAATCTCACCCACGAAGATATTACTACTCTGTTACAGACGGCGGTTACACTGAAAGCCGCCACTAGCGGTTGTCACAATAAACTCGACATCCTCGAGGATTTGACGATCGCCAACATGTTCTTCGAGAACTCTACACGGACCCGCAACAGTTTCAGCTTAGCGGCTCGTCGACTCGGAGCAGAAACCGTCGAATTCTCAGCGAGCTCAAGTAGTGTGAGTAAAGGTGAAACGCTGATTGATACGGCCAAGACAATTGAAGCGATGAATGTCGACGCGATTGTAATTCGGCACAGCACGCCAGGCAGTCCTCATTTACTTTCAAATAACGTCGACTGCAGCATCCTCAACGCAGGTGATGGCCCGCACGAACATCCCACGCAAGGGATGCTCGACATCATGACCATCTACGAACAACGCGGAACGATCGAAGGCTTGACCGTTGCAATGGTCGGCGACATTACTTACAGCCGTACAGCCCGTTCCAATATCTGGGGACTCAAAAAACTCGGTGCGCACGTTATCGTTTGCGGACCTTCCACTTTAGTTTCCAACGCGTGGGAACAATACGGAGTCGAAGTGTCGCATAACCTTGATGACATCATCCCGCGTTGCGATGTATTGAATCTCCTGCGAATTCAATTTGAACGACAATACACGCGACCGTTTCCATCTGTGCGCGAATATGCTTTTCTCTACGGTATGAACAAAGAACGAATGGCGCATGCCAAGGAAGATATTTTGATCTTGGCTCCGGGTCCGATTAATCGTGGAGTCGAAGTCACTCCGGATGTGGCTGATGGCCCGCACTCGGTTATCCTAAATCAAGTCACCAACGGCATCGCAGTTCGCATGGCTGCACTCACGCTAACCACCACAGCAAATCAACGGCAGTCCTCGAAAAGAGGCAACGCATAATGTCTAATTCGTCGCCCAATTCAAACACAGAAAACAGCCTGCTCATTCGCGGCGGTCACGTGATAGATCCAAGCCAAGATTATGATGACATCGCCGACGTACTAGTCCGCGACGGTGTCATCGTTGAAATTGGCGAAAATTTGTCCGGCAGTAATAGTGTTATCGATGCCACAGATAAAATCGTTGCTCCGGGACTAGTCGATATTCATGTGCAACTGCGGGAACCAGGTTTTGAAGAAGACGAATGTATTGCGACCGGAACAGCAGCAGCAATCGCTGGAGGTTTTACTTCGATTGCCTGTCTCCCGAACACTTCCCCCGCCATTGATACTCAAGCGCAAATCCAATTCATTCAGCAAAAAGCGATTCAAGCCGACAACTGTAATGTGTTCGTCATTGCCGCTGTCAGCAAAAACCGCCAAGGTGAAGAATTAGCGGAGATGGGAATGCTCGCTGAAACTGGCGCGGTCGGGTTCTCGGACGCGCCTGCACCCCTTGGTAACACCGATCTGTTTCGACGAGCTCTCGAATACAGCAAGATGTTTAATAAACCAATCTTGGACCATCCAGAATTACCGGAATTGTCTCAGTCCGGAATTATGCATGCGGGTGCGACCTCCATGGTGCTAGGACTTTCAGGAATGCATCCCGATTCTGAAGAACTCGCCACCGGACGTGACTTGCGACTCTGCGAAACAACTGGTGGGCGACTGCACTTGATGGATATTTCAACCCACGGTAGCGTCGAATTGATTCGACGCGCCAAAGGCAGGGGAGTCGGCGTTACGGCTGAAGTTTGCATTGCGAACATTTTCCTCACCGATAACCTCTTGCGCAGTTTTGATTCCAATTACAAAGTCAATCCGCCGCTTCGCAGTCAACAACATATCGACGCCTGTATTGCAGGGCTAGTGGATGGGACACTCGATGTCATTACCAGCGGTCATGCACCGCGAGCGATTGAAAAGAAGATGACGGAACTGGACCGCGCACCATTTGGCATGAGCCAAATTGAATTCACGCTAGGACTAGCCATTACACACCTAGTAAAACCTGGGCATCTCGATATCTCTGCCTTGATTGCTAAGTTGTCGACGAACCCTGCAATCGCGTTGGGGCTCAATGACGCCCGCTATCACCAAAAAGGTACACTCGCTATCGGAGCATCAGCAGACATTACCATCATCGACCCTAATGCTGCATGGACCGTACAACCCGAGTCCATGTTGTCCCGTAGTCATAACACTCCCTTGGCCGGCGCCGAGTTAACCGGTCGTGCCGATACCGTAATTGTTGGCGGCTGTATCAAAACCAAGTAGACCGACCTTAAGTTGTTCATTGGATAAACGAAGATGAATCGCTCGAATCCACCAGCCCACAACGTTCCGCTCTTTTTGATCGACGGGTATAACCTCTGGTGGAACACTGGAGAGTTTGGACCGGACAACGACGATGGAACGCTACAGGGGGCACGTGACTCACTGACAAACTGGTTGGTTACGACACTTCCAACGAACCTCCGCGAAAAAACTGTGTTAGTATTCGATGCAAAAAACCCACCACCCAACCGAGGTTTTCTCTTTGATCACAGTGGCCTAACCGTTCATTTTGCTGTCGGCTATCCGGACGCCGACACTTTGATGGAAGAGTATATTCTCGTACACCATGCCCCGCGAAATCTAACAGTGGTTACCAGCGATCATCGAATTCAACGCGCAGCCAAACGCAAACGTGCCACGGCCACCGACGCGGATCAATGGGCACGGCAAATCCAGCATCAATTCCAAGACACCGACGACGAGCAAGGCAACAAAGCCAAACCTAATCCCGCGTTATCTGATCACGAAGTAATCGGCTGGATGAAAGGCTTTGGTATCGACTCACAACAAGAAGCATCACAACTAGAACAGGAAATCGAGCAACAGCTTAAATTAGAAGGCCAACAACGCGGCCAGCAAAAAGGAAAACCTCGCCGACCGCAATGAGATCCAAGTTTTAAGGTAATTGACCCTTATTAGCTCGTTAGTTTTCACTTAAACTTTACGGGTAAGTTAGTTAGTGGTTCGATAAATCCACCAAATCAAATATCAAATCGTCAATTCGACGCTAACGTCAAAACAATCTTCTCGGACACTACATAGATGACGGCACAATCAACGCTTGATGACATCCGCAAAAAAGTGGAAGACCAACAACGACTCTCACTTGAAGACGGCTTGTTTCTGTATCGCAACGACACGCCTTTGCAGGCGGTGGGTGAATTAGCCAATATTGTCCGCGAACGCATCAGTGGCAACGTTGCCTACTACAATATCAACACACACCTGAACCCCACCAACATCTGCGTTTACCGGTGTAACTTCTGTGCATTTCGAGCAGATTTACGAGAAGACCGTGGCTATGCGATGGGGGACGAAGAAATCTTACAGCGGGGCCAAGAAGCGACTGACAATGGTTGCACCGAAGTCCACATTGTCGGCGGATTACACCACCAAAAAGATTACGAGTGGTATTTAAATATTGTGCGTTTATTAAACGACGCCTACCCACAACTACATCTAAAGGCGTGGACGTCGGTTGAAATAAATTGGTTCGAGTTTTTAACCAAGAAGAACATTCGCCAGATTCTCGAGGACATGGTCGAAGTTGGGCTGGGAAGCATGCCCGGCGGTGGAGCGGAAATTTTCCACCCCGAGATTCGCGATCAGATTTGTGAGCACAAAGCCGATACCGGAAAGTGGTTTGAAACGCACCGCACAGCCCATCAACTCGGAATCAACACTAATGCCACGATGCTCTACGGACATCTTGAAAACGACTTCCACCGCATTGACCATCTAATACGCTTGCGTGAACAACAGGATGAAACAGGTGGTTTTCAAACCTTCATACCCCTCGCGTTCCACCCCGAAAACACTGGGCTATCGCACCTTAAAAAACCGTCTGCCCTCTTAGACTTGAGAACGATCGCCATTTCGCGATTGATGCTCGATAACTTCCCTCATATCAAAGCGTATTGGATTATGCTCGGCATCGGAACTGCACAAACAGCGTTGTCCTATGGTGCCGACGACCTCGATGGTACGGTTCGTCACGAACTCATCTATCATGACGCTGGAGCCACAACGCCTGAAGAAGTATCCGTTGCCAAGTTGGAAGAATTAATCCGTGAAGCCGGTCGCGAACCCATTGAGCGCGATACCCTTTACAACCAAATCATCCGCGACCCAAACGACCCATCGAAATGGGAAGCCGGCGAGAAACTAGTCAGCGCATCGTAAAAGCCCAAAACGATTACCCTTTTGTTACTGTTGCAAAATGCGGCTCAAGGATTCTCGAGCGATTGCGCTAGTGTCCTCGTCATCGGTGCTAATCATGGATGAAATTTTTTTTACATGCGCTCGCGACGATGGACCTATGACGCCAAGAGTGTAGATTGCGATTTGTCGAGTCGCCAAGTTTTCACTACCTAACGCCGCACCGAGCACATCAACCGCCGGGCGTCCAATCCGCGCTAGAGCCTGAGCTGCAGCGTCACGCAAATCATCATGTGAAGTTTCTATATGTACAGCTAAGATCGCAACCGCCGCTTCACTCTTGCTACCATACTTGCCCACCAGCACTGCCGCCGTACGACAGACGTCGTCATTCTTTGACGTTTTCAGTACTTTAAGCAACATCGCGATGGCGGGCTCATGAGGAGCCAGACGAGCATAAGTTTGCAAGGCTGATCGCTGCACTTCACTTACTTGATTATTGTCCGCCGCTAGCTGCCCGACTTGCGATTCAATTGTCGGTCGGTCACCTGGTAATACTGATAACAATCGAACTATGCTCACTCGGTTAGTAGTGGTCTCCGCCGTATCGGCCATTGTCTCTAACAACACAGCTTGTTGCCTTGCAGCTTGTTCTGGCAACAATTGTCGGATCAACTGAATCGCAATTGACCGAACTTTACTATCCTCGTCCTGTAAACCTAAACCGACCGCGATCGATACTTCCTCAGGAAATCGCTGCGCCTGCCCGGTAAAAAACAGCATCAATCCTTGCCGTTGATTAAGCGTGCCAGCTTTCAACCAATCCGAGACACTCGCCAGAACTGTCTCCCTCCGCTCGCGTAACGCATCACTAGCCGCCACGCGCTCGTCATTACTACCGCTGCCAAGATTGCTTAGTAGTTCGCCAATCTCGGGGTCCAGCGAAATAGATGTTTCCTCATTGGAATCGCCCGTCGCCGTTGTGGTGGCATTCCCCTGATCGGACAAGCCATCGTTGCCATTTCTCTGCTCGTTTGCTGATGCATAATTTTCGGCATCAACCGGCACACCTGGATCACTATCATCCGTTGCATCACTGCCAACGCAGCCGATTATCAACAGTATGGCCGTGATCGATCCAATGCTCGCTATGGTGTTCAAAATTCTAGGCACAAATAACACCTCCATGTGTAATAGCCAAATCTGTTTACCGAACAATTTCCCAGTGACTCGATTTACCGAGCGCTGTTCTCAGGGATATTGTAACAGCAAGTCTAGCGATACAATCAAGAACAACCCGATACTAATTATTGCGTTTACCTGAAAAAATGCGATATTAACTCGCCCTAAGTCATCTGGTTTCACCAAACAGTGCTCGACCGTCAATAAAACCGCTACGGCAGCAACAGTTATATAATAAATCATACCTAGACCATCCATCTGGCTAACAAACGCCAATCCCACCATCGCCACAATCATCAGCAAGTGGGAAACCGCGGCAATCCTCAAAGCACCGCGTACACCGAACCGCGCAGGGATACTCTTTAGCTTCGCTTGCTTGTCAAACTCTATATCCTGACAAGCATAAATTATGTCGAACCCACCGACCCAAAACATCACTATCAATCCCAACACAACCGCCGGAACGATATCCAGCATATCTCGCTGCAGCAAGTCCCCTCGTAGTGCAATCCATGTACAGACCGGCGCCAAAAACAAACTTGCACCTAAATAGAAATGAGCGAGTGACGTAAATCGCTTGGTGTAACTGTATAGCCCCAACAATCCCAAGACTGGCAGTGACAAAATTAATGGTAGTTGATTCGGCCAAAACAACAGTGTCGCGGCCACGAACAGTGCACAGTTCAACACAGTGAACCACACCGCACTCGACAGCGACAACTCCCCAGCGGGGATATGACGAGCAGCCGTTCTTGGATTCTCTGCATCCATCCGTCTGTCGGCAATTCGATTAAAAGCCATCGCGGCGCTCCGCGCAAAGACCATACACAACACAATTCCCAATAAATGGACTGCGGAAAAGGGTGGCACAACCCCCTGAAAATCTGGGACAGTCCAGCACATGACGGCTGACAACAGCGCAAAGGGCAGGGCAAACACTGTATGGCTAAAGCGAATCATCTCTAATAATGTTTTTAGACGCGCCCACATCAGATATTCAACTCCCGTCACCATCGACTGTTTGATCACCCCAACGCCCCATCAGATCATTATCACAGCCAAGCTGATCTAAGATTCGCGCGACCATAAAATCAACCAAGTCACTTAACTCGGTAACACCTTGATACCAACCAGGACTGGCAGGTATTACAATCGCTCCCGCTTGGGTGACGCGACGCATGTTTTCAATGTGGACCAAAGACAAAGGAGTTTCCCGCGTGATTAACAATAACCGCCGACGTTCCTTAAGATGAACGTCCGCTGCACGTTGAATCAGATTGCTACTAGTGCCGTTGGCGATGTTTCCCAACGTCGCACCACTACACGGACAAATAACCATCGCCTTAGTACGATGAGATCCACTCGCCATCGGACTCATCAGATCGCGATAGTGGTAATAACTTATGCTCTCCAACGAAGGCAATTCAATGGGGGTAAGCGCCGAACACTTGACCTGCAGCAATGCTGACAGATTCAAATCCTCCAAATCAATATCTATCTCCAATTCCTGCTTAATGACTTGCCGGCCCGCATCACTGATCGTCAACTCGACGTCGATGCCCGCGAGCGCCAACTGTTGCAACAACCGCACTGAATAGACAGCACCACTTGCACCGGAAATCGCGACAACAACGGGATGAGATAGTGATGACATACGGATCGCACATCCTTATTCATTTAAGGGAGAGGACAATTTAGCTTTAGGTTTACTTGCAACATAGAGCGTAGCAATTCCACCGCTCAATGAATAGTAACATGCGTCGGTGAGGCCATTGGCTTCCATGCGATCGGCAAGTTCTTGGCCAAAGGGAAATTTACTGACACTGTCCGGCAGATAATTGTAGGCCTGCTCATCGTTTCCAGCCAATACTTGCCCAATACGGGGCAAAATGTATTTCATATAAAACCCATAAAAACCCTTAAACGGTTGCCACGTGGGTTGGGAAAACTCTAGTACCGCAACTCGTCCTCCCGGTTGACAGACTCGCATCATTTCTTGCAACCCGCGATCTGTATCTGCGATATTGCGCAATCCAAATGCAACCGACACAATTTGGAAAATGTCATCAGCAAACGGCAAATGCTGGGCATCCGCTTCAATAAACCTAATTCGATCGTAAGATTGACGTCGACTCTTCTTTTGTTCGCCAATCTCCAGCATTTCTCGAGTGAAATCCGCTGCTATAATTTCTGTAGCCGGATCCGATTTGCGGCTATAGGCGAATGCTAGATCTCCGGTACCCGAGCAGATGTCGAGAATGGGAGCGGTGCCTTGAGGTGCAACTTTGCGTACCGTGCGCCACCGCCAATAATGGTCAACGTTCATCGACAGCAAGTGATTCATACGGTCATATCGCGCAGCAATCTGTCCAAACATTCGCTGAACGCGTTGATTGGATTTATCAAGTTCGACTTGCTCAGTTTCGTCTCGTTCAGTCATAAACTAATTGCTGTAAACGGTGTTAATGCGAGGTACGTTTTTGTACCCGTAAACGTGGTATTCATCGTAACCCTTTAATGGATAATTGGGTATGATGTTCAACATCTTAGAATTCCAATCACTAAAATAGCCCAGTACTAAATTCCACTATAAAATAGCTTCTATGCACACGAATGTATTCTTACTACCCGAGTTGATCGACTCGGATACCATCGACGAATCCTGTTGCGTCATTATTGACGTTTTACGAGCAACCACAACTATCGTCACTGCGTTTGCCAATGGTGCACGATCGATCATTCCATGCCACAGCATCGAGCAAGCTACCGAAATAGCCAAGCAACAACAAGTTCTTCGCGGGGGTGAACGTAATTGTGTCAAGCCGGAGACGTTCGACTTGGGCAACTCACCGGCAGAGTATTCAAGCGATGTTGTCCGAGGCATGGACATTGCGTTCACGACCACCAATGGTACGAAAGCGATGCTCGCCTGTGCCAGAGCCGACAAGCTTTTGCTGGCCGCGTTTTCCAACCTGTCGGCCATCACATCCCGCACTGCACAAGACTCCACTCTCAATATCATCTGCGCCGGTACCGACGGTGAAATCACTCTCGAAGACGTTCTACTGGCCGGTGCGATTGTGCATGCTCGCACAGAACAACCACTGGCGGGCGTTAACGACCAAGCAACTCTGGCGCTCAACACTTGGAAAGAAATTATCGCTAGTGATGTACCAGCGACGGCTTTATTCGATAAGATGAAGGAGAGTCGAGGTGGACGTAATTTATTGCAAGTCGACAAGGTCGCCGACATTCAATTCGCGGCCAACATCGACACGACATCCATGATTCCTACACGACACCCATCATCGCTTGTCATCACTGCCTCAAACTAGACTTTACACCACGATAAAAACCACAGCCTACACACCGGAAAACACTTATGGTTGCCCTCGACTATATTGTCATCACTGTTTATTTTATCATCCTCGTTATCATTGGTCTGTTTTGCGCTCGTAAAAACAAGAAGCAGGAAGATTACTTTCTGGGCGGTCGCGGGTTTGGCAAACTAATGCAAACATTTGCTGCCTTCGGAGCGGGCACTGGTCCGCAAGATCCAATCAACTCGGGTAAATCGACGTACACCAGCGGCATGAATGGCATGTGGGTTTCGATGTACTGGCTATTCGTGACCCCGTTCTATTGGATCACCGCGGTTTGGTATCGCCGCATGCGACATATCACGCTCGGTGATTGGTTTGTTGAACGTTACGAATCCAAACCACTTGGTGGCGCCTACGCCATTTTCGGCATCACGTTTTTTATGATCTACGGATCGATGTTCTTTTCTGCGATTGCCAAAACAGCTGCGCCCATGATCGGCGCTGACGTTATGCTCTTCGGCACACCCGTAGATCTACAATATATACTTATTCCCGCAATCGGGATTATCGTACTAGTTTACGGCGTCATCGGAGGTCTAACAGCAGCTTATTTCACAGACCTCATCCAAGGAATCTGCATCATTGCATTGAGCTGTATGTTGATACCTTTGGGCCTCAATGCTCTTACAAACGACGCAACACTCAATCCAACAGGTACACAATCTGGTTTTGAAATCATGGCTGACCAACTACCGGATTCCTTTTTTGAAATTATCGGTGACAGCACCTCCGAATTTTCGCTCTTTTTCTTAGCCGCCATTGTGATGTCCAACTTAGTCGGAATTGTGGTTCAACCTCATTTTATTGCGACCGGTGGTGGTTCAGCTAAAACCGAGAATGACGCCCGCATCGGACTCGTCGTCGGTAACTTTCTCAAACGATTCTGTACACTTGGCTGGGTACTCACAGGTCTAATTGCAGCCACGCTGTACGCTGATGTCGGCCAATTGATCGAAAATCCCGACCAGACTTGGGGCTACGCCTCGATGCACTTACTCGGACCCGGTTTCCGAGGATTGATGCTCGCCTGCCTGCTTGCCGCATTGATGAGCAGTGTCGACGCTTACATGATTGTCGGCGCCGGACTAATCGTCCGCAACCTATATGTTCCATTTGTCAAACCCTCCGCCACCGATAAAGAATGTCTCTGGATTGGACGCGTTACCGGAATCATCGTTGTCGCCGGGTCGATCATTTTTTCACTTGCAATTTATGACATGATTGCCCAACTCACGATCACTTTTTGGTTTCCGCTCGTCTTCGCCGCTCCGTTTTGGATTGGTATGTATTGGCGCCGCGCCTCAACGCGAGCTGCTTGGATCACCGTGGCTTATTGCATCCTAGTGTTCGGCATGATTCCCTATCTCGGGCCAATCATCGCGCCGGGCCTAAAAACCAACGAAACACTACTGGTCCGTACTGAAATAACACGTACTGTTTCGCAAGATATTGTTTCTAAATCCATGCTGCGCAGGGAATACACCAAAGCCATCACGACTTGGACAGCACAATACGACCAGGCGAACAATATTAAAAAAGCCGAACTTGAAATGCTCAAGCCTCAACGAATCAATAGTACTAAAATCGTAGTTCCCAACAATTCCGGCAAAGAACTCGTCGAGTTGGAAGTTGGCGTGTCGCGTATCGAATCCTCAGCGGAAACTGGGGGAGATGCAATATTCTTTAAAGCAGTCGAGCCTGTCGACAGTTCCATTGCTCCAGAAGTTGTCAGCGTAACGAAAATCGATGATTTCACCACTCGCTATAAACTTGCCTATCCGCAAGACACTAAATTCGCAGGTTCTGGCAACTTAAAGCTAAATCTCGTCTTCTTCCTGCCACTGGGAATCGACCTCGAGGCGCAAACAAATTCCACTCGCAACGCGCTCGAACTCGTGTCAAAAATAATCCTGCCAATTTTAGTGATGATCATAGCGAGCTGGATTACTAGCATTACTGGCAAATCCAATTCAATTGAAGCTCTTGACCGTTTTTATGCAAAGATGAAAACACCAGTCGATCCGGATCCCGAGGCCGACCTCGCCAAGCTCGCAGCAGTCTATGCCCAACCGAGCAACACGGAACGTGTCAAGCTGTTCCCCAACTCGCAACTGGAAATTCAAAAACCGACTACTGCGGATATTGTTGGTTTTACAATTTCCGTGCTCGTTTGCTTTGCGATCGTTGGCTTAGCCTTTGTTATGGCTGGAATAGCATAGTCTCAAGGGAAGTAAAAAATAGCGACAATTGAGGGATTCATCACCTCTACAAACCGGCTTCTCTACAATATGATATGACTGACAAATCACATTGCAATAAATGATTGCCGCGTGTTGTTTGCCTTCCTTTAAGTTCCTTAGGGAAGCACCTCCTACAAATAAAGTCCTCCACGGCAATAGAATATTTCTGCAATAAAACATGAAACGCACTTTTTTAAAAAGCAAAATTCACCGAGCCACTGTCACGCAAGCCAGGCTTGATTATGACGGCTCTGTTTCGATCGATACGTCACTAATGAAGCTGGCTGATATTCAACCCTATGAACAGGTAGATATCTACAACATTAGTCGTGGAACGCGTTTAACAACGTATGCCATAGAAGCCCCCGCGGATTCAGGGGAGATTTGCATCAATGGAGCAGCTGCTCATCTGATGCAACCAACGGATCTGGTGATCATCTGTAGTTATGCTCAGTTCAATGAATCTGAAGCAACGCCTGATCCTATTGTGATTAAAGTTGATGAGCACAACGCAAAACGAAATTGAGATTGGTTATTTCCCCAAAAAGGCACCCTAAATGAGTCAAGCTGCACAACGACGCAATAAACTACGGTCTCAGCTGAAAGAGAAGGGCCTCGATTCCATTTTGGTAACCGACGTGCGTAACGTGAGCTACCTAACCGGATTTTCGGGTGACTCGAGCTACTTGTTCGTCACCGCTAAAAACGCTGTCATAATTTCTGATTTTCGCTACTTGCAAGAAATCGCGGACGAATGCAGTGACATCGATTCGGTGATCCGCAAATCAACTGAATCGATGATCAAGTCCAGTGCCAAGCAGATTCGCAAATCCAAGGTGAGCAATGTTGCCCTCGAGGGCGATTCACTACCGCTAGCAATAGCAGAAGCGATCGATACGGAGATGCCTAAAGTCGATTTCGTCACGACCTCAAGCATTGTCGAAAAACTTCGTGAGATCAAGAGCCGCAGTGAAGTTGCCTTGATTCGCAAAGCGGTATATGCCGCACAAAAAGCTTTTGGGGTCATCACCAGCTCGCTCACTAAAGACCAGACCGAAAAAGAAATTGCTTTCAATCTCGAACATCAAATTCGCCAATTCGGCGGTCGCGGTACGAGCTTCGATCCAATCGTTGCTGTTGGCAGCCAAGCGGCACTACCGCATGCGACTCCTGGTAACCAAACTATCGCAGATGCTGATTTTGTGTTGTGCGACTGGGGTGCCGACTATGATTGTTACCTCAGCGATATCACGCGTACTATGGTCACTGGCAAAGTGACTGCAAAATACCGTAAAGTGTATAATACGGTGTTGCAAGCACAGCAGCGAGCCATCAAACGAATTAAACCTGGAGCGATCATGAGTAAAATCGATGCCGCTGCTCGTGGGCATATCGCCAATGCGGGGTACGGGAAATATTTTGGACACAGTCTTGGTCACGGTATTGGAACGTATATTCATGAATCGCCACGACTGGCAGAAAATCACCACGATCCACTACAACAAGGAATGGTCGTCACGGTTGAACCGGGGATTTATTTACCAGGTTGGGGCGGTGTTCGAATCGAAGATGATGTCCTTGTTACCCGTAATGGACATGAAGTTTTGACGACTTTACCTAAGAAACTAGAAGAATGCATTCTAGAACTCTAAGCTAGTTTTTTGGCACGATTGGAAATATGATCTTGTCAAACCGTCAAAAAAACCGATAAACAAGGGAACCAAACAAACTTTATTAGTCAATTCTGTTACATCAGCACCGATTTTCATGTTTTTCGCCCGTCGTTAGGGCTTAAAATACAAGATTACCAGCATCCGTATCAGAAACATTAAATAAGAAAGAAAGCGTAGCATGGCGAAATCCGGCAATGTTTTCGATATCGATCGTCTCCATCAGTACGTAGAGTTCATGAAGGAGAACGACATAACCGAGATCGATTTAGAACAAAACGGCGAAAAAATTCGTTTGTCCAGGTCTGGCGGAGTCATGCCTGTGGCTGCCTCGGCACCAAGCCCCGTAGCAGCACCGACGACTGCAGCGGACGAAGACGAAGCGGAACCAGACCATATTGTGACAATTAATAGTCCCATGGTTGGCACCTTTTACTGTCGTCCCGATCCGGAATCGGAATCGTATGTCCAAGTTGGCGATATGGTTACGGCGGAATCGACGGTCTGCATTATCGAGGCAATGAAAGTTTTCAACGAGTTGCCTGCAGAAATTCGCGGAAAGATCGTGGCTGTACTCGTTGATGACCAAACTCCTGTCGACGTTGGCAAGCCGTTATTCAAAGTTGACACCAGTGCTTAATTTTTGTCGCCGGACATAAATCAAATCCCCAGTTCGCACCTACGCGGGTAGGTGAGCTCAATAAATCTATCTCTTATTTTTCGATCTCCATTTATATGTACAAACGCATCTTAATAGCGAACCGAGGCGAAATTGCATTACGAATAATACGTGCTTGCAAGGAAATGGGAATCGAAACTATCGCCATTTTCAGCGAGGGTGACCGAGGGGCTGCGTACTTAGACCTCGCCGATGAAGCCTATTGTGTTGGCCCCGCTCGCTCTAGCGAAAGTTATCTCAAAATTGATCGCGTGATCAGCGCAGCCGAAGTTGGTAACGCTGACGCTATTCACCCCGGCTATGGTTTTTTAGCTGAGAATTCTCACTTCAATGACGTCTGTAGAAACTGCGAAATTGATTTCATCGGTCCTTTACCAGCCTCGATGGACCAACTCGGCGACAAAAACACCGCTCGACGCATGGCGCGCGAAGCAAACGTTCCTGTTGTCCCAGGCAGTGCCGGATTGATAACCGACAACGCCGAAGCGGCAAAGGTCGCCAACGAGATTGGCTACCCGGTGCTCATCAAAGCAACAGCCGGCGGTGGTGGAAAAGGGATGCGGGTAGCAAAGAATGCCGAGGACCTCGAAACCGCACTGCAACAAGCAGCTCAAGAAGCTGAGGCTGCCTTTGGTAATGCCGCTGTCTATCTCGAAAAATATGTTGAACAGCCACGACACGTCGAAGTGCAAGTCATCGCCGATCAACATGGCAACGTCGTGCACTTGTGGGAGCGAGATTGCAGCACCCAACGCAGGCATCAAAAATTGATCGAAGAATCACCGGCGACAAATTTGCCGGAGGCCATCCGTACGGCGATTTGCGAAGCGGCAGTCCGTATGATCTCCAACGCGAATTACTCCAATGCTGGTACCGTCGAGTTTATTGTCGACAAGAACCATGATTTTTACTTTATCGAAGTCAACGCTCGTATCCAAGTTGAACATCCGGTCTCAGAATTAGTGACGGGCGTGGATTTAATCAAAGAACAAATCCGAATCGCTGCCGGTGAACCACTCGCCTTTACGCAAGAAGATATCGGGCCCTGTCAGGGGCATGCGATTGAGTGTCGTATCAATGCCGAAAACCCGGATCGTAACTTCCAACCATGCCCTGGCACAATCGATCACCTCATTATCCCTGGCGGTAAAGGTGTCCGCTGGGATTCGCATGTGCATGCTGGATACACTGTGCCACCCCATTATGATTCCATGATCGGCAAACTCTTAGTGCACCAACCAACCCGCAAAGAAGCCATTGCTACCATGCTCCGTTGTTTGGATGAATTACAAGTCGGCGGCATTGCCACAACGGCTTCCTTCCATAAGAAAGTGTTGACGCACCCCGAATTTATTGCTGGTAATATCGATACCACCTTCGTCGAGCGAACGCTGCTAGACTAAACGTTTCCAACCGCACTTGTGGTTAGCGACAAAAAACAGCGTGAGTCAAACACAGACGCGATCTGCCGCTCTCGCTTACTTTTTTTATTAGAGTATTCTCCATGACTACTGATACTTTGTCCCGCCCCGAAAAAGCAGACAATCCCATAAAACGAGTTGCCATCCTATTCGCGGGCGGGCCAGCACCGGCGGCCAACGCCGTTATTTCATCCGCTGCCATTTCATTCATTCGCAATGGCGCGGAAGTCATTGGTATCAAACACGGATACTCCGCTTTGATGGAATATGACGGTGAAACGCCCTTGGTCGAAGGTCAAGATTACATTCTGCTTACTGAAGCGTCGCTCGACCAAACTCGCACCACACCGGGGATCATGATTGGCACCGCACGTGCGAATCCTGGCAAATCCATACAACAACCATCTGATTTCCAAGATGCTAAAAAGACCGCCGCACTACAGCGCACCTACGATGCCATGCGTAGCCTCGGCGTCGATGCGTTCATTTCCATTGGCGGCGACGATACACTTAAGACCGCTAACAAATTTCAACTTTTCCAAAAAACCCTTGGCGAGGACCAGGTTACCATCCCTGTAGTCCACCTGCCGAAAACTATCGACAATGACTACATGGGTATCGATTTTACCTTTGGCTTTTTCACTGCCGTTGATTTCTTGGCAACGGAAATACGCAACTTGAATTGCGACGCTTCGGCTGGTCGAGCCTATTTTCTTTGTGAAGCAATGGGACGCAGTGCAGGGTGGCTCGCTTATGGAGCGGCGATGGCAGGCGAAGCAAGCTTGGTCATCAGTGTAGAAGATATTGTCGGCGTCTATGCCACCGAAGAAACAATCACGAACGAGGTCACTGGCGAATCCGAAACTCGCAAGATCATGGATATGCCAGCTCTTGTCGGACGCATGGTACGGACGATGGTTGCCCGAGAAGAGCAGGGGAAGCAGTTTGGCGTAATCGTTGTTGCCGAAGGATTAGCTGAGTTTTTGCCGTACAGTTACCTTGCAGGAATACCGCGAGATGACCATGGCCACATTGCCATTTCGGAAATCAGTTTGGGGAAAATTCTAACCGAACACCTCAGTACTGCTTACACCGAAGCGACTGGCAAGCACCGCAAAATCAATGGCTTGCAAATCGGCTATGAATCACGCTGCTCTCAACCCGTAGCGTTTGACATTATGCTCGGTAGCCAATTAGGTGTGGGTGCATACCGAGCACTCGCCGAACAACAACTCAACGGCGTCATGGTCAGCATCAGCGGCCAACTCGATTTAGAATACGTGCCATTTGAGCAACTCGTTGACCCGCAAACGCTCGTCACCGTCGTTCGCTACATCGAAACAACCAGTGATTTCCACAAACTCGCGAGATTCCTCGAACCTTATATCGATTGATATCACAGCCCAAGGTAACAGGTTCGTTACAACGTACCTTTGGTGGAGGGCACAACCCCATGCATCCGTGGGTCGGCTTCGATAGCCGCTCGAAACGCTCGAGCCGTGCATTTAAAGATGCCTTCACTGATATGATGGCTATTGCGACCATAATGTAAGTTGACATGAAAGTTGCAAAGGGCATTAGCAGCAAAGGCTTGCCAGAAATCCTCGACCAACTCGCTGTCAAATTCGCCGATACGGCTCGTTGGAAATTCAGCGTTGAATACCATGGCATAACGACCGCTGAGGTCGATAGCGATTGACACAAGTGTTTCTTCCATCGGCAACGTATAGTGCCCGTAGCGACGAATCCCAGCTTTGTCACCGAGAGCTTCTTTTACCGCTTGGCCTAAACAAATACCAATGTCTTCCACCGTGTGGTGTTGATCTACATGTAAGTCCCCGTTGGCGCGAACCGTTAAGTCCACTACGGCGTGGCGGGCGAACAAGTCAAGCATGTGATCTAGAAAGCCTACGCCGGATTTGATATCCGAAGTGCCGGTGCCATCAAGATTAATTGACAATTGAATGTCTGTTTCGGCTGTTTTACGGTCGACCTCAGCTGTACGCGTCATCGTATTACCCTATCGTTTCTCTAAAAGACTGAGGCAGGCATCCATTTGCTCATCCGAGCCAACGCTGATTCTTAACCCATCCTGCCATTTGGGATACTTCATATATCGGACTAAAATGCCGTTCTCTTTGAGATACTCGTAAATCTGTTCTGCGGGTTGTTCCGAATGGGTACACCAGACAAAATTTGCGTGCGAGGGTATTACGTCATATCCCAATTGTGCCAATTGTGCCTGCAAACGGCTTCGAGTCACTCGAATCTTGGCGACATTCCCGGCTAGCCAATTCGTATCACTTATCGCCGCAGTTGCCGCAGCTAATGACAACGAATCACAATTATAGGAATCCTTCACCTTAAGCATCTGGGTAATTACTTGAGGCTGGGCGACGGCAAAACCAAAACGTAAGCCAGCTAGACCGTAAGACTTGCTGAGAGTACGAGTCACAATGATCTTTTCATTTTCTTGTACTAAATCAATGCAATTGAAGTCCGCAAAATCCGCGTAAGCTTCGTCGACGACTAACGGGCAGGGTAAAGCGTCTGCTATTTCCAGAATTTCTTCGCGACTAACCACTGTTCCCGTGGGACTATTTGGATTGGGTAACATCACCAATCGTAATTGTCCATCGCCAGTCCGAAATGCCGTCGGTAATGTCCAATCGTCATTAAAAGCAACCTCCTCCGCCGTAGCCCCTTGAATGGCCGCCAATGTGCGATACAGAGTATAGCTAGGGTAGGGAAGCCGAATGGTATTGCCCGCATCCACAAACGTACGCGTTAAAATTGTAAGGATATCATCGCTGCCATTACCGCACAGAATCCAATCCGGATCAACGCCCAGAATTGGCCCAGCGGTCAGACGAAATCCAGTAGCGATAGGATCAGGATAACGAACGAGGTTCCTCGCAGCCGTTTCGATAGCCGCCGCGACTGCCTCAGAAGCCGGGTATGGATTCTCATTCGTGTTGAGTTTGATCAACTTGCCTTGCTGCGGTTGTTCACCTGGAACATAACCCGCAAGATCTTGAATTGTTTTTCTTACATTTGACATGGATACACCGCTACTCAGACTCAACTCGGATTTCGACGCTGCGGCGATGTGCAGTTAAACCTTCTTTGTTCGCCATGGTCGCCACATCACCAGCCACTGCCTGCATCGCCGACTGGCTAAATTCAATCACGCTGCTACTTCGCAAAAAGTCATTTGAACATAGCCCCGACGACCAACGTGCCGTACCGGACGTCGGTAAAGTATGCGAGGGACCCGCGACATAGTCACCCAATGCAACCGGAGTGTAATTACCCAAAAACGTCGCACCGGCGGTTGTCAATTGTGATTGCAAATCATGCGGTTCTGCTATCGCGATGTGCAGATGTTCCGGCGCCAATTGGTTCGTGATTTCAACTGCTTCAGCGGCATTCCGCACTAGAATCAAAGCGCCGAATTCTTCGAGGCTCTGACGCGTAACATCATGACGCTCAAGCGCTGCAACTTGCGTCTCAAGTTGTGCATAAGTTTCAGTCAATATGCTTTCTTCCCACGTCACAAGGATACTTGCGCCGGGAGCGTGTTCCGCTTGAGCCAATAAATCGGCAGCAGCAAAATCAGGCCGTGTGGTCGCATCGGCGATGACGACAACTTCGCTAGGTCCAGCGATCGAGTCAATTGCCACTGTGCCGTAAACCAGTTGCTTTGCCAACGCCACAAACATACTGCCTGGACCCACAATAATATCAACAGCAGGTACGTTTTCGAGTCCGTAGGCCAGCGCCGCGACTGCTTGCGC
>TARA_B110000263_G_scaffold123655_1_pt1 | contig 18775 bp, 17 predicted proteins | sample TARA_B110000263 | Tara Oceans TARA_B110000263 (sample SAMEA4397730) | marine metagenome | biome: Polar Biome; feature: [MES] marine water layer (ENVO:01000295) within the mesopelagic zone...; material: water (ENVO:00002006), including particulate matter (ENVO:01000060) such...
GAAGTCGGGCTAATTCACCATTACGTCCTTCAACAAGAGGTATGTGAGATGCATCTTTCCCAATCCGTTTCCAAGGTAACCTTTCTATGTCAACTCCTGTGTATTGCCGCAAAGGATGGGGTAAAACATTAGAGTATGAACTCTGACTGAAAACTTTAGACTTAGCTACTTGTTCTTCATTTTGAGCAATTGCTAATGTTTTTTCGAATGTATCATTCTCTAATGTTTCTGGCGTTATATTTTCTATCAAAGAACCACCAATAGCCTCTGCTTCATACATTTGATGTCTACAGCTCAAACACAGTGAAACGTGAGTGGCCATCAGCAATGACCATGCCTCTGCGAGATCTCCTGCACAGTAGGCAAATAACAAGTCTTCCGCTGGGTGGTAGTTAATAATCACAATTCTTCTCCAAGAGAATTTTTTATACGTTGAAAGGCTAGCCTTATTCGGGACTTTACTGTTCCAAGAGGTAAATCAAGCTGTTTAGCAATCTCCGCATGACTAAAATCTTCATAGAAAGACATATGTAAAACTTGACGTTGCTCAGAGGGTAACTTTTTTATTGCAGTATTAAGACGAGTTGCCTTTTGCTTAGCAAACACTAATTCTTCCGAAGAAATATCTGGATCAGGAGCCAAGGAAGGATCGTATGGGTCAAGATCAGGGCGTTTTTCTTTTCGAAATGTATCTATTCGAAGATTTCTGGCAATCGTAAATATCCACGTAGATGCTGCTGCTTTAGATGAATCATATTGCTTAGCTTTGCGCCAAACAATTGACATAACTTCCTGAGTCAACTCTTCAGCAACCAAGTTGTCACTGTCTAAGCGCATTATGTAAGCTTTCACTCTAGGAGCAAAATATTCGAAAATGCTCTTAAAAGCATCTACATCACCCGTATCAGCAATCCTGCCTAAATCATTTGACCAATCAATTGGATTTGTAGCTTGTTTATTTTGTATTGGTTTTTGCAAAGCTTGATTAATCCATAGACTTGTTACCGATTTTAATAAATCGGACCCAATTACTGGGTTTATAGTTAATGCCGGCCTGGTCATAGTCTGAAACATATCTATTTCTACGTGGGTGCTCAGATAATGGATCTCTATTAAACGTTTTTTTTCATACCCTAAGTTAACTAGTGATCTGCGTAGCAATGAAGTTCGTACATGTATACACCATATATTTAACTAGGATATATACAATTGGACAATAAATCTCAAAAAATAGCTGTTATTGGGGGAGGAATTGCCGGTTTATCTGCTGCTTGGTTATTGAACCAAAGATATAAAGTAAAAGTTTTTGAGAAAGCAGATAAATATGGCGGCCACGCAAACACCGTTTCACTCAATATTGGTAGTTCAAAAGTTCAGGCTGACACAGGATTCATTGTCTATAATGAATTAAATTATCCTAATCTAGTAGCTCTTTTTAATTATTTTAGTATACAAACACAAACTAGCGATATGTCTTTTTCAATATCATCAAGAGCAGGTAATTTTGAATATTCAAGTAAGTTTCCGAAAGGATTATTTGGACAAAGAACTAATTTACTACGACCGTGGTTCTGGAACATGCTTTTCGATATTAAACGGTTTTATAAAAATGCACCCATTGATTTAAGAGCAGGAAATCTTAGAGGCTTAACTATACGTGATTATCTAGATAAGGAATATTATAGCTATAGATTCATAGTTGACCATATTCTACCTATGGGAGCAGCTATATGGTCGTCACCAAGCCTTGACATCAATAATTACCCGGCTGAATCGTTTGTACGTTTTTTCGAAAGTCATAACTTGTTGAAACTAGGACAGCGTTCGTCCTGGAGAACAGTTAGTGGTGGGAGTCGTAAATATATAGAGCGATTAACTGCTAATTTTACCGATAAAATTTTTTGTAATGTTAATGTAAAGAAAATAATACGAAATAAAAATAGTGTTGAAGTAGTGGATGATAAAGGGAATCGAGATCTGTTCGATGATGTTATATTGGCGGTTCATGCTGATGAAGCGCTAAAATTAATTTGTAATCCAAGTAAAATAGAACGTCAGCTCCTGGGTAAGATTTCATATACTTGCAATTCTGCTTTTCTTCATACAGACGTTAATTTTATGCCCAAACGAAAAAACGTATGGGCAAGCTGGAACTATATAAATAACCAACACAGTAATTCCATACCTCCACAAGTTACTTATTGGATTAGTAGTTTACAAAATCTAAGTTCGCCGGAAAACTTATTCCTGACCCTTAACCCCAAAAACCCTCCATGCCCTTCGAAAACATTTACTTCTATCAAATACCATCATCCTTTATTTACATCTGAGGCACTCAAAAGCCAGAGACAACTGTTACAGATTCAGGGCAAAAATAAAACTTGGTTTTGCGGAAGTTATTTTGGCCATGGATTCCATGAAGATGCATTACAATCAGGTTTATGGGTTGCAGAAAAAATAGGAAAGATAAAAAGACCTTGGTCCCTTCCAGGACAAAACGACCGGTTAATCGCTATTAATGATTAGCCTATAGTATAAAAAAGACTAACTAATTGGAATATAAACTAATGTCCAAATCAATGGCATATAGCGGCTTCGTGAGTCATTTGAGGCATCGCCCCAAAAAACATCTTCTAAAGTATAGAGTTTTCTATCTTCTTCTAAATCTTGGTGAATTAGAAAAACTAGATAGGAAATTAAAGCTATTCTCATACAACCGCCCAGGAATATTTTCATTTTATGACATAGATCATGGCGCTCGAGATGGCACCTCATTAGTTTCATGGGTTTTTAAGACTCTAAAAAAGGCAGAAATAGATATAGAAGGTGGACGAGTAATGCTAATGTGTTTACCCCGAATGCTTGGCTACGTATTCAATCCTGTCAGCATATATTTTTGCTATAATAAAGACGATTCTCTGAATGCAATACTATATGAAGTTAATAATACTTTCGGTGAGTCACACACTTATGTTGTTCCCATCGGGAATGATGGATTAACCACCCTCAAACACAGTTTTGATAAAGTTTTTTATGTTTCCCCGTTCGTTTCAATGGATTGCATATACAATATGGCAATAACTCCTCCAGATAGAGGTTTGAGCATTACAATGGAAGAAGCGGATATAGAGGGTCCTCTTCTGGTAGCTGTTTTTAGAGGAAAGGGAGAATCTTTAACAAATATATTTCTCTCGCTAGCCCTAATACGTTATCCATTTATGACCATTAAAGTGATTGCTGGTATCTACTGGGAGGCTTTTAACCTATGGCGTAAACGCATACCTATTTTTCATCATCAACCAACAAAATCTGCATCCGTATCAATAGTCAGTCCTCGCTCTGGTTTTTCCAATGAATAATTTTATACAAACGGTCCAAAATCGGGATTTATCTAAGACGGTAATAAATAAAAATAATGGATCTAAGCTAATAAAGTATATTTGCAAGAAATGGTCAAAATATATTCAGTCAGGAGAACTTGAAATATTATGGCCGGATGGAACAAAATGGCTAAATAAAGGTGATGTTTCTGGCTTAAATGCAAGTATAGTTATTAATAATCCAAGATTTGTACGCAGATGTATATTTGGTGGGGCTATTGGATTTGCAGATTCATACATTGATGGAGATTGGGAAACACCTGACCTTACTAAGGTTATCTCTCTCGGAATTGCAAATGAAGAAGCATTTTTATCACCATGGAATAAATATCAGCCCTCACTTCTGCTAAATAAGTTTAAGCATTCACTTAATGCAAACACTTACTCAGGAAGCCAGCGTAATATTGCAAGTCATTACGACCTAGGCAATGAATTCTATCAAGCTTGGCTAGATAATTCTATGACTTACTCCTCGGGTATATTTAACAACCTAAATACTTCATTAGATGAAGCTCAAAATGAAAAATACAAACAAATAGCTAAAATTACTGGTCTACAATCTGGAGATAATATTTTAGAAATAGGATGTGGCTGGGGTGGATTTGCAATATACGCAGCAAAAAATTTTGGTTGCCGAGTTACAGCCCTAACTTTATCAAAGAGACAAGCAGAATGGGCGAGATTCTGTGTATCAAAAGAAAAATTATCTGAATATATTGAAATCCGCATACAAGATTATCGAGATACTGAAGAAACCTACGACCGAATAGTTTCAATAGAAATGTTTGAAGCAGTGGGTGAGGCATACTGGGATAAGTATTTCACAAATATAAGAAAAAACCTTGTACCGGGCGGGACAGCAGGACTACAGGTTATAACAATTGATAACTCAAGATTGGATAAGTATCGAAGTAAACCTGACTTTATACAATTAAGAGTTTTTCCTGGAGGTATGCTTCCATCTGATGAGGCTATAAAACAAGCAACAGTAAAATCTGGTCTTAATATTACTTCTAAAAATAGTTTTTCTTCATCATATGCTCTTACCCTAAAAGAATGGCGCAAAAGATTTTTAGTGGCTTGGCCATGTATAGAGCAGGAAGGGTTTGACGAAAAATTCCGTCGTTTATGGACTTATTATTTAAGTTACTGTGAAGCGGGATTCTTATCAGGAACAATATCAGTAGGGCAATATCGTTTGGAAAAACATTAATCCTTGCCAATAATACGACGGCTAATAAAGAAAAACAAAACATAAGGCAAAATACGCAATATTTTCATAACAAAATAAAAACGGCGTGGAAATGCAATTTCAAAACGTCGTGATTCTAATCCACGAATAATTCTCTTTGCAGCTTCCTTTGGCTCCATCAAAAATGGCATAGGAAAAGAGTTAAGATCAGTTAATGCTGTACGCACGAATCCAGGAGAAATTATTGATATAACTACACCAGACTTCTCAACTTCAACACGTAAAGCCTCACACATATTAATTAGAGCAGCTTTTGTAGCTCCATAAGCGCTAGCCGTTGGCAAACCACGATACCCAGCAAGTGAAGTCATAACCGCTATGTGTCCTGCTCTTCTACCAACGAAACTTTCTAAAGTAGGCACAAGACAATTAATAGTTCCCATTAGATTAGTGTTAATAACTCTTTTAATGTTTCCTATCTCTAAAGACGCACCGTTAACTGGATTATGGGTGCCCGCATTTAATATAGCCAAGCTAATAGGCCCGTGTTCATTCTCAATAAGGGCTAGAGTCTCTTTAGCTAACGATTCATCAGTAATATCAAATGGATAAATGTATATATTACCGGAACATTCTTTATCTTTGTTTAGTAAGCTATTGAGTTCATCTAAGTTTCTTCCACTTGCAGCTACTGTCCATCCATTAGAGGCCAACTCAATAGCTATGGCTCGACCAATACCCTTGCTTGCCCCAGTAATCCATGCAAGAGATTCTTTAGAGTCTTTAAAACTTCTTCGAGTTATTAAATTATTTAAATTCATATCTTTGTTATACGCAGTAATGATGATTACAGATCATGTTTAAACTATTTATAAAAACATTCATGCCAAAAATAAATTTGTTTGTACTAACAGTGATCCAGAACATTTAAATTAACGTATTTATAAATAGTTTAGGCTAATTGAGGTCTTAACCAGTTAGATTTCCCGGCCCCCCCGAGAAATCTGGACCGAGCTAGTATCTCCCTATTAGCTCGGTCCAACACTGGTAAATACAATAAATAATAAATTGCGGAGATCATTTTATGTCTAAAAGTAATTTAAAATTTCCTGTCGAGGAAAGCAAACAAAACCCACCTTTTACTAAAAGTGAACGACCACCAAAAGAAGCCGCGATTAGAGCAGTAAGAACTCTTCTAGCTTATGCAGGTGAAGATATTACACGGCAAGGGTTAGTAAGCACCCCTGACCGAGTAGTACGCTCTTATGACGAATTTTTTAATGGTTACTCTCAAGATCCAATAGCAATTCTTGAAAGAACATTTACTGAAACAGACGGCTATGACGAAATGGTTATACTTAGTAATATATCATTTGTTAGTCACTGCGAACACCATATGGCACCTATAATTGGGAAAGCGCATGTAGGATACCTTCCAGATCAACGGGTAGTTGGAATAAGTAAACTTGCTCGGATAGTAGAAGTCTATGCTCACCGCCTACAAATACAAGAAAAAATGACAGCACAAATAGCAAATACTATAAATAACGTTTTATCTCCAAGAGGCGTCGCCGTAATCGTCCAAGCATCACATCAGTGCATGACTACACGCGGTGTTAACAAACCAGGAGTAGACATGCATACCAGCCATATGCTAGGCGCATTCAGAGAAAACCCCGCTACCAGACAAGAATTCATGACTATGATTGGCAATGGCTGACAATATCATATTTAAACCTAGCAAATACAAATATACAGAAAATAAAAAATACCTTAGTTAATTAAACTTAAGTGCAATCCATACACCTATTCCGGTTGATAGACCCGTAAGAATTGCTCCCCACACCATATCAACGATTGTTACAGTAACTGACCAGCCTTTTATTGTAGCCAGATTGGTAAGATCATAGGTTCCATAAGCTACAAGACCAAATACCCCCCCCAACCAAATAGCATTTAATATCGAGTTGGTATCAATTGCTGGCTTTAGAACTAAAAATATTAGTCCGAATACATAAAGAAGGTAAAATATAGCAGCAGCTGGTAGTACAGGTTTTTCTAACAAAAGAGGACCTATATGGGGTTTATATAAAAAACGAGTTGCATTAGTTAACCATATAAAATCAACAATGATGAAAACAAGAAAGGTAAAAAGAGAAGCTAATGCATAGCTTTTTAGCATTTTTTATTTCCTATTTTTGTTTTAATTCAAACTAATAATACGTTTTTTTTTTAACTATGGATCACAGTTAGTTCTTAAAATTTATAAATAATTATAAATTCTATTAATTTTATATATTAATATCCGCCACAGAATTAATTAAATAAAAGTAAAGAATGAAGGCATTTGTCATAATGAATAAAATTATAATTCATTGGTTTCGACAAGATTTAAGGCTTACTGATAACCCATCTTTGAACGAGGCTTCAAAATTAGGTAACGTTCTTCCATTATATATATTTGACAATATAAATGTAGATGGAAATTCCATTGGTGGAGCAGCGCAATGTTGGCTACACCACCAACTTAGTTCATTAGACAGTTCACTTAATGGTAAATTATGTATTTTAGAAGGGGATCCTCTAAAATTAATTCCTAGTCTTATAGCAAAGACCGGGGTATCTGGTGTTTTCTGGAATCGTTGCTATGAACCATGGCGCATATCTCGCGATAAAATACTAAAAGAAAATATACTATCTAAGAAAATAGAGGTAAGAACCTTTAATGGATCGCTACTATGGGAACCTTGGGAGGTTCTTAAAAAAGATGGCACACCATATAAAGTCTTCACACCATTTTACAAACGGGGCTGCATGTCTGCGGCCCCACCTCGATCGCCTATCTGTAAACCTAAGAGCATCAAATTATATGCGTCAAAAGATCATTCTCGATCTTTGTTATCACTTTCTCTTCTAACCAAAAAAAAATGGGAATCCAATCTATCTAAACATTGGAAAGTCGGCGAGTCTGCTGCACAAAACCAGCTTAATACTTTTATAAATACAGAATTAAAAAATTATAAAAAAGATCGTGATTTCCTATCAGTTTCATCCACATCTAGACTTTCAGTTCACCTGCACTGGGGTTCAATATCACCAAATATGGTATGGTATGAGGCTAAAAAATTACAGAACAGCACAAATTCGAATCCAGATATTAGTACATATTTATCACAACTTGCCTGGCGAGAATTTTCCTATTCACTTCTCTATTATTTCCCTAATTTACCAAATAAAAACCTTCAAACAAAATTTGATAATTTTCCATGGCGTAAGGATAAAACACTTCTAAATTCTTGGCAAAAAGGAAAAACGGGTTATCCAATTATTGATGCTGGTATGCGAGAACTTTGGAAAACTGGATATATGCATAACCGCGCCCGAATGATTTCAGGATCCTTCCTTGTAAAAAATTTGCTTATGGACTGGCGTGAGGGAGAATCCTGGTTCTGGGATACTTTAGTGGATGCCGATTTAGCTAATAATTCAGCTAGCTGGCAGTGGATAGCTGGCTGTGGAGCTGATGCAGCACCATTTTTTCGTATATTTAATCCCACTAGACAAAGTCAAAGATTTGATCCAAATGGGTTATATATAAGAAAATGGGTGCCCGAGTTATCGAAGCTTCCAACTAAATATATCCATGAGCCATGGCTGGCACCTAGTGACGTTTTATTAAACTCTAATATAGTTATGGGATATAATTATCCTCATCCCATTGTGGACCATTCCGTAACAAGAAAATATGCTCTAGATTGTTTTAAAAAACTTAAAAATAAATAACCTAACCGTAAGATTTTTGAACGAAGTCTAGAAAGAGATCAACTTTCCATCCCAAGCATAAAGACCTCCGGATGATTCAATCTTCAAAACGTCAATTACGTTTAATAACTGAGAAGCTGCTAAATTCTTATTAAATAAGTGCTCTTTACAAATACCTCTTTGAAATGGTTGCGATAACTTAGTGTCTACAGTACCGGGATGTAGACTCACACACAATGCAGTTGGATTTGTCCGTGATAACTCAACTGCAAGGGTTCGGATTACCATGTTTAAAGCTGCCTTAGATGCTCTGTAGCTATGCCAACCACCCGTATGGTTATCAGAAATGCTTCCAATTCTAGCTGATAATACTGCAAATACTGATTTACTATCTTTTTTAAGAAGTGGAATTGTATGTTTTGCCACCAATGCTGGACCGATACAGTTAATAGAAAAAGATTTATTAAATGAATTATGGTTTAGGGATTTCCATGTTTTTTCAGGCCTAATCAAAGAATCGTGGAGAAAGCCTGTAGCAACCAGTATCAAATCCAGCTCATTTCCAGAATTAACTATATTCTCAGCAACCGCTTTAATTGATGTCTCATCAGTGAGATCTAATAAAAGAGGGGTAATCATATCAGAATCATATTCTAAATTCTTGCGTGTAGTCGCCCATATACGTGTCCTAGGATTTCTGGAAAGGCAACTAGTAACTGCTCCACCAATACCTCCAGAAGCCCCTACTACAAGCACATTTAATGGATCTGCCATAGATTTCATTTTTAAAAAATTAGAGGTAATATTATTTGTTAACATATTTGTTTAAGTTCATCCTAATATTCTGATATATAACAACAACATTCTATTAATAGGCATAAGAATTTTTAATGTTATTTTAGAAGAATTTATTACTTCTACGTATGCTGAAACAATTTGGATGACAATAATGTGTTTTCTATTCAACTAGCATGTATTTATAATTAAGAATTCTGTTAAATTAATTATTAAGATCTGGTAATTACGTTAACTGATCTATTTATAAATATTCTGCGTATATATATAAAAGCATAAGCATAAAACGAGGAAAAGAATATGCGTCTTGGTTATTTTACTATGCCTGTTCATCCCCTTAACCGTAACTATACAACAACACTAAAAGAAGACCGAGAAACAATAGTGTTTTGTGATGAATTAGGTTTTTATGATGCATTTGTAGGAGAGCACCTTACAGATCAGGCTGAGAACATAACAAATTCTATGCTTTTTCAAGCAACTCTCATAAATTCTACTAAACAAATTAAACTGGCTACAGGAACAACGAATTTATCTCACATGCATCCTGTCCTAATTGCTGCACATGCAGCTATGTTTGACCACCTATCAGAAGGAAGATTTATTTTAGGTATAAGTCCAGGAGCTCTCAGATCTGATGCCGAAGCTTTAGGAATAATTGGTGAAGATAGAAATAAAATGTTTGCAGAAGCAATAGATGTAATTATTGCAATCTGGGAAGGTGAATCACCATATAATATTGATTTCCCTAACAACAGGTTTAAAGTAAGCACATCTGAAACCCGGTACCCTGAAGTTGGTTATGGAGTTCTAGCAAAACCATATCAAAAACCTTATCCAGAGATTGTGGGAACAGTTGTAGCCCCCTTCTCCAAAGGGGTAATATCTATGGGAGAAAGAGATTTCCACCCTCTTTCTGCAAATTTTTTACTTCCCAAATGGGTGGCAACGCATTGGAAAAACTACTGCGAAGGTAAGTCTAATGTTAATAATAACGCATCTATTTTTGACTGGAGAATAGCACGGACAATATTTGTCGCTGACGATGATTCTACCGCTAAGGAATATGGAAAGTATAATGCAAATAGTCCATATCGTTTTTATTACAGCCAAATACTAAAAAAACTAATTAGAGGAAATAGGCAAGCAGTCTTTAAAAATCATCCTGATGAACCCGATGAATCTATAACACTAGATCGAGTTATTGAGGATCTAGTAATCTGCGGAACCGTTGAGAGTGTGGTAGAGCAAATTTTAGCATTTCGTGAGATAACAGGCGACTTCGGAGAACTCGTTTATGCTGGGATGGACTGGGTAGATGAGGGACTCAGCAAGCGTTCTCTTCAATTGATGGCCGAGGAAGTAATGCCAAGAGTAAATGCTCATATTGAACCTCAAAAAGAATCAGCTACTGGTTAGTTAAGATGTAGTATTAATTAATTTATGTTTCCTTGATATTTAACTTTTCTTTATTTTTAAAAAAAATTACTTGTAGTATTAATTTTGAAAAACTCAATAAGCCTTATCGCAATAATTATAATGGCATCATTCCTAACATCAAATGAAGTTTCAGCGATAGATCTGAGTAAATTCAGATGGAAAAATAGAGTGATAATTTCATTTATTTCTGAGAATGGATATTCTGAATCTTATCAACAAAGTAAATATAGATATTTAGCATTAAATGATTGGAACGAGCGAGACTTAGTTCTTATTGAGTTAAGCCCAAAAAATATAATAAAAATAAATGGGGTAACTAATAACAGTATTAATTCTGACAATTTGCGAAATTATTTTTCTGTTGAGAATTATAGTTATTTATCAATATTGTTAGGCAAAGACGGTAATGAGAAATTAAGATCCCAAAAAGCTATAAACAATGAAACAATATTTAAATTAATTGATTCAATGCCAATGCGTAAACAAGAAATAAAAAATCAGAAATTTAATTTATTAAAATAGCTTCTTACATAATTCTTAAACATCAAAAAAACATAAACAATTATATATCTAAATATTTAGATATATAATAATTGCTAAGTTTATGGCAAATACTTCTAAAATAGATGATAATAGTTCTAAATTAAATTTCTTACTGGGGAGTGATTCGTGGGAATAGTAACAGAAATAATACTTCCACTAGCTTTGGCGTTTATAATGTTCGCTTTGGGCTTGGGACTTACGTTTGCGGACTTTGCCAGAGTAGCCAAAATGCCACGAGATTTTGCAGTAGGAGTAGCTTCCCAGTTAATACTCTTACCATTAACCGCACTTTTACTTATCAGCTTGTGGGATCTGCCAGCAGAACTTGCATTAGGTGTTATGGTAATAGCAGCAGCACCAGGTGGTGTAACCTCAAATATCTTAACTTCATTCGCAAAAGGGGATGTAGCTTTATCAATTTCTCTTACAGCTATAATCAGTCTTGTAAGTGTTATTTCAATTCCGATTATAATAGGATTTTCCTACACTTTACTTATAGACGGAAATGACCAAGACATTAACATAAATAAAATAGCAATTAGTGTCTTCCTTATAGTTACAATACCAGTATGTATTGGTTTGGCGTTTAGGCAGTTTGCTTCAGATTTCTCATTACGATTTGAACCTTGGGCCAAAAAAATATCAGCTATATTATTTGCTCTAGTACTATTAGGTGCAATATTTCAGCAACGAGACAATATAATTGAATATTTTGCGCAGGCCGGGCTGGTAACATTAGCACTTAACGTGGCAATGATGTTGATAGCATACATTATTGCTACACTTTTTTCATCAGGGCCAAAACAAAGGACAGCAATATCTATTGAATGCGGTTTGCAAAATGGAACACTAGCTATAGCCGTAGGCACATTATTATTTGGAGGTGGACCAGTTATAATACCGGCAGCTACTTATAGTCTTATAATGTTTGCAACAGCATTGATTTATATAACTATTATGAGAACTAGAAATTAAATCCACTATGAAATATTAAAGACTAAACCTCTTAGCCACTTGGGATATTATTTTAAATAAAGAATGCTCAGCACTATGAGTGACGTCTTATTAAAAATATAAAATTTTAATGAAATAACAAAATACGTAAAATTATAAACCTGATTTTTATTATTTCTTTTAACTTATTTAAATGACTTTATAACTTTATTTTTTAACAAATAACTTATAAGGATCTTAAAGTGGAAAGCACCCAACAAACTGAAGTCAATCCGAAAAAATCTATAGATCAAGTACTAAGTGCAATGGCATGCCCAATAAATACGCGCGTACCCCCCATAGAACCCGGAAAAGAATCACCAGAAGTAAAAGAACTCTACGATCTCTGTCACGATATGTACGGTATTGTCCCTAAATTCATACAGGTATTAGCACATGCTCCAGGTGCTGCTAGGAGCTTTCTTATATTTGATAGAGATATAAAAGTTGCCGCACTTCAAGCAGGCGATAAAGAACGCTCACGAATGCAAGTGCTCTGTATACTTAAACCTTCGCTAGATAACTCATGTCACAATTGTGCACATCATAATGTAGCACTAGCACGCCAGCTAGAATTCACTGATGAGCAGCTTTTATCAATTTCTTCCAACTCTTGGCATCAAAATAATGACTTCACTGAAAAAGAGAAAATTGTTCTTGATTGGGCAAATGCTGTAACAGATATGTCAGCTCGAGATAAAAACTCACTTTTTCAAAAAATGCTAGAGCATTTTTCGAACTCTGAATTAGTAGAATTAACCTACACCACTGCACTTTGGAATTGTACTAACAGACTTGCTGAAGCAATGCATATTACAGCAGAATCTTCAGACAAGGGTATAAATTGGGACAAAAAGTAGAGTTTTGTGATCGGAATTTTATGCAGCTTATAATCACAATATTAGAATGTTAACGACTAAGCCTTATGGCTTAGAAAAACTCTACTAAACAAAAAGCATATTCACTAATCGGACTGATCTGTAACTTTAATACTATCCTAAAAATTGAAAGCTATTAAGCATTGCCCCAATTTCTATTCTTATCTGTTAAAATTATACCTGCCTTGTTTTGGAGTTCACCTAGACCTCTAAATTTTAGACCACGGTTTATAACATTATTTTTTTTAGTATTCGGTTTAGTTCTGTTCGGTCTTGGTGAGGCAATATTAATAGCAGCTGGCATTGGCGTCAGCCCATGGACCGTCCTTGCACTCGGTGTGAGTAATGTAACCAACTTGAGTATCGGAGGATCTACGTTTTTAATAAGTTTAATGGTGCTGATTTTCTGGATACCGTTAAAGCAACTACCTGGCATTGGTACTATTCTAAACGTTATAATAATTGCGATAGTACTAGAATATATAATACCCTACTTACCTAATCCAAAAACTAGTTTTCTCATGACCGTTCAGGCAATAATAGGTGTTTTGGTTACAGGCCTTGGAAGTGGGATCTACCTGATATCGAATCTTGGTCCAGGACCGAGAGATGGTTTAATGACTGGATTACAACAACTCACTAATCAAACAATTTCGATGATTAGAAGCTGCATAGAGATAACTGTAGTTATTATAGGGTGGTTTTTAGGAGGTTCTGTTGGTCTGGGTACTTTACTGTTTGCTTTCTTAATAGGACCAGCTGTAGCTGCCAGTATATATATACTTAATAAAATATTTAATATTAAATATAAAACCAAATAGCTGCACATAAGTATAAATATAACGAAAAACTGACTGATTAATATGTTACAAAGAAAAACTGGCTGTCTTTCTTTTAATCGTTAGTTTTAGTAATTATAAACTATAAGAATCCATTTGGCAGAACAGGTTTCAAATGAAGAAAGTTTCTAGTTATTCCCAAGCATATAATGAATGGCAATGGATAATACCACAGCACTTCAATATGGGAGTTAGTATATGTGACGCTCAGAATCAGAGTGCTACAGCGCTGATCGTCCCACAAATCAATGGAACACAACACAAATACTCATTCGGTGACCTAAGAAAAGAATCCAATAAACTTGCAAACCTGCTATTAGCAAATGGACTGTCACAAGGTAACCGTGTAGCTATACTGCTACCTCAGAAACCAGAAACATTAATAGCTCACATTGCTTCCTACCGTGCAAACTTTATAGCTATGCCTCTTGCACAATTATTTGGTCCCGACGCCCTCGAGCATCGTCTTACGGATAGCAAAGCTAGCGTAGTCATCACTGATCAAGCTGGCTGTAGAAAACTTGATGAGGTAAAACACCTCTTACCCGACCTAAAGCTTATTCTTTCTCTAGATGGAAAAACAGAATGTGGTTTACATCATGTCCAGGATTTCTACTTAGAAATGGCACGTGCAAAAGATATTTTTGACCCAGTAGTTACCAAAAGTAATGATCCGGCATTATTAATATACACTTCAGGGACAACGGGGAATCCAAAAGGTGCTTTATTACCGCACCGTACTATGATCGGCCACATACCAGGCGCTGATTTTATTTTTGACTTCCTGCCGCAACCAGGTGACGTAATGTGGACACCTGCCGACTGGGCATGGATAGGTGCTTTAATGGATTCAGCTATGCCGGCATTGTATCACGGAATACCCCAAGTGGTTAATCCGCCAGGACGATTTGATCCTGAACAGGCATTTGACTTGATGGGCCGTTATGGAGTGCGTAATGCATTCATACCTCCAACGGCTTTGAAAGTGATGCGACAGGTTAACAAACCACGGAAGCTTTGGAAGTATAACTTACGTTCTATATTCTCCGGTGGTGAAGCTCTAGGTACGTCGTTAATAGACTGGGGAAGAGAACAACTAGGAGTCACAATTAACGAAGCCTATGGTCAAACAGAATGCAACCTTATTGTTGGGTGTTGTTCTTCAGTTATGACACCGCCCGATGGTTCAATGGGTCGAGCAACGCCTGGTCATACGATTAAGATTCTCGACGAAACAGGCAATTCAATACCTGCGGGTAAACTAGGAAATATATGTGTTAAATCACCTGATCCAGTTATGTTCCTAAAATATTGGAATAATCCAGAAGCAACGAAAGAAAAATTTATTACAGACTCTAATGGAGATCAATGGCTCAACACTGGAGATAAAGCTAGGATGAATGAAGACGGCTGGGTCTTTTTCGTCGGCCGTGCCGACGATGTTATAAACTCAGCAGGGTTTCGTATTGGACCCGCCGAAGTTGAGAACTCGTTACTAACGCATCCAGCTATTGCCATGTCAGCGGTCATAGGTGTACCCGATGATCTTCGTGGTGAGGTAGTCAAAGCTTATGTTGTTCTTAAGGACAATAAAACAGCATCTGATGAACTTGTCATCGAAATTCAGAATCACGTTAAGCACCGACTGTCAGCACATGAATTTCCTCGCGCTATTGAATTTGTCGACGAATTACCAATGACAACTACAGGGAAAATTCAACGCAGATTATTAAGGAAACGCAATATACGCTAACTAACCAATATTTTAGCAAACGGGCAAAAGTTTTGCCACTGTAATACATTTGCTAATTCACATGATTCTCTTCTACAAATTTCTCAATAAACTCACTGTAGTTAAGAGGCTCCCGTCCTAATATTGCAGTAAGTGTGACTTTGTTAGCATATTTGTAACCATGTTCATCGTAGTGCTGGCACATATTTTGATAATTGTTTATTCCATACTCCGTCCACCCTCTTCCAACTGCCCATTTTTTCCAATCTTCAATATCAATTTTGATCGCTTTAACTTGTTTACCAATTACATCAGAAATTTGTTTAGCCATCTCAGAATGACTTATCGGACCATCTCCAGAAAACTGATAGGTTGCTCCTTGCAAAGCCCGTTCATTCATGATTTTTGCCATTGCCTCTCCTAGATCATCGACGTCGATAATATTCATTAGACTTTCTGTTGAATAAGGTCGGCGGTACTCACCATGCTCTATTATTGTTGGCCATTCAACACGAATGTTCTGCATAAACATAGATGGTTGAACAATAGTAGCGCGTAAGTCAGAATCAATAATATACTCTTCCAATAATAGTTTTTTCCAGTGGTGATCAAGACCTTGGAGTTGTGGTTGAAAAGCAGAACAAAAAAGAAAGTGATCTAGGTTTGCTGCCTTGGCTGCATCAATTATAGCTTTACCTATCTCCAACTCATCTTCAATATGGCGAGCAGGAATATAGCAAACTGATTTAACGTCGTGCATCACCGTATCAAGCACACCATCTTCACGGAAACTACCGACAATGACGTTAACAACTCCCATTGCTCGCAATTTAATTGCAGATTTTTCACTAGACGATAAAACGCAAAATTCCTGACGTGACTGAATCATGTTCTTAATTGTTGGAATACCGACTGCGCCAGACGCTCCAATTATCATCTTCATATACTAAATCTCCTTTAGATATTACTTAACAAGGTCTAATAACACATGATAGCACCCGTAACTTAACATTATCAGAATGACTTACACGTAAAACCCGGCGAGCAAAGTCGTCCAGCGGAATAATTGATTCACTTAGTTCTGCGTCTATTTTAACCCAGGCACGCAGAGGAACAGGTGTTTTACCAATCAATTCGACAAGATCATTTGATACTAATCCTAGTTTTTGACAAGTCTTGTGGGAAAGACGAACAATGCGGTGACGCCCTCTTATACCTCGATAGGGGTCAGCCTCATCCTCCTTAACTATTAGAGGCACTAGCTCATCTATTTGTTTTTCACGCAATAAGATAGTTCTGTCGGAATCAACCTGTCCCGTATCATCAATTGCAACTCCATAATCATCTTCAGCTGCTTCTCTTGAAACATAACCCTTCATCACATCATTTACTACAAGGTCTACATCACGTTCTAAGGGAGACCCATAACCTCCGCCACCAGCAGATCTCATTATGACAACGTCACCTTTATTTATCTTTCTGCCCGTTGCTTTTCCAGGAATCGAGAGAGACTGTTCCCCCAGCGCATTACGTATTGTTACAGAGACTGGCAAGGCTGACTTTCCTCCCGCAGTACCAAATGGCGGTATAACTGCTCTATCACTTAAGACAGAGTAAGTTGCGTCATAATCCAACAAACGGATCTCTCTTTGCATACCTAGTCCACCTCGTGACCTACCGGCTCCTCCCGAATCTTTTCTCAGCACACAGCGCTGAACATGTAAGGGCATTTCATTCTCTAAGTGCTCCACGTTATGGATAGACCGAATATTTCCAAAGTCTACGTTCACAAATGCGCTCGAACCATCAGACTCCATGAACCCTCCATTGCCACCGGCGGGCACTTCATAATAAACGTATGGTCGATTCCGGGTATTATCGGTTCCACCAATAGAGTTCGGAAAAGATGTACCGCACAGATCTCCTGACACAAGCTCAGGAACAATTTGTGCTAACGCTCCTAGTGTAACTGATACTGCCCGCTTTCTAACCTCACCATGTGCACCGGCAGGAGCATCGAACTTTACATCAACAATAGATTTTTTCGGTGTGTGCACTTCAATTGCTCGAAACACTCCATCATTTATGGCCCCGTCGGGATCAAGCACAGATTTAACAGCCACAAATACACCAGCACTTGTTACTGCATGAGATGAATTAACTACCCCCGGCACTTGAGGATTGCTCCCATCAAAATCGGCAATAATTTTATCCCCCTCAACAGTGAGTGCTAACCTCATCAAAACTGGATCAAATTTTTCCTCATCAAAATACTCTAAATAATCTTCGTAGTAATAAGTGCCATCAGGTAATGCGGTAATACGGTCTCGCATGCGCCGTTCACAACGATTAAGATTGCTTACAATGCACGCTATTACCGTAGAATCTGAGTACTTCTCAATGACATCGCGAATGCGAGTTTCAGCTATCCGACATGCGCCTATCATAGCGCGTAAATCTCCCATTCGATGCTCAGGTAAACGCATATTAGCCTTAATTAATGTCAACACCCCTTCATTCAAAACACCGCGTTCATAAATTTTTATAGGTGGCATTCGTAGACCTTCTTGAAAAATATTAGTTGCTAAACCTGAGTAACTACCTGGTACCATCCCGCCAACATCAGCCCAATGCGATCTGACAGCTGGTAATAGCAAAAGATTATCTTGTTCAAATACAGGGAAAAGCAGTGTTACATCATTCAGATGAGTACCTCCCCGATATGAATCATTCATCAAAATGATGTCCCCAGGATAAATTTCATTACTAAATTCGTCCATAGCGCTTCTTACAGAACTTGGCATTGGAATCACGTGTCCGGGATGGTCCTCAGATTGTGCAACCAACTCACTTTTCGAATTGAACAAAGCACAGGAAAAATCATCAAGTTCATAAATCGCAGGGGAGTAAGACGAACGAATAATTGATGCCCGCATCTCTCTTACTATAGCGATCAGTCCCTCACATACAACTTCAAGAGTGATAGGATCTACAGACAGGCTCATTTTCAAATTCTCCTAAGGTGCATCTCACCAAATTCACCAACCTCACTCATCCAACCGATTGGCACTACTGTTACAGCCCCCATTTCTTCTATAATAGCCGGGCCATCAATTTTTACTGACCGAGGTAGTAGATCGCGGTTGTAAACCGGGGTGCTGTGTTGCTCGCCAGAAAAAAAAGCAACCCTACAAGCCACCATGGCTTTTTTCAATGAACCA
>TARA_B110000263_G_scaffold50136_1_pt1 | contig 18387 bp, 17 predicted proteins | sample TARA_B110000263 | Tara Oceans TARA_B110000263 (sample SAMEA4397730) | marine metagenome | biome: Polar Biome; feature: [MES] marine water layer (ENVO:01000295) within the mesopelagic zone...; material: water (ENVO:00002006), including particulate matter (ENVO:01000060) such as......
TATAGTAGAAAAACAACTAAATCATCTTCTTCTAACAGAAAAGATTCGTTTAAGAGTAGGTTTAGTGATAGTAAAAAAACCAGAAAAAGACGCTAATTCTTTTTTCCTACTACAAAATCTTTAAGATAATAAGGTTCAAAATAAGCAATATCTTCAAAATCACCTGCTAAGAATTTAATGTATGATAAAGCCCCCACAAATCGGGCACTTGGATGAAAATCTGAAATAAAAATAGCATTATTATTAATAATAGTAGTGTCAATTTTCTCAGAACCATCTCCAAAAAAAATAACTTTATTAGCCAACTCTTTTTGATAGGAATCTTTATCAATAATATCTGCACATATTTCTCTTACTATCTTATTGTCATAATCATAAAATGCAGAATACACCTCCATCCTTCTTGCATCAATCATTGGACAGTATAAATCTGCTTTTTCATTTCTAGACATCCCGTAAGCCATAGACTGTAAAGTAGAAACCGAAATAAGAGGAATATCTAGGGCATAACAAAGACCCTTAGCTGCAGAAACACCAATTCTTAAACCAGTATATGAGCCTGGACCCATACTAATTGCTATTGCTTCTAATTGAGAGAAATTAATTTTAGCCTCCTTAATTACCTCCGATATATAAATAAATAATTTTTCGGAATGAGAAAATTCATCTGTGACTTGCTCTTTACAACTTAGCAACTTATCGCCATTAAACAAAGCGATAGAACATGCTTTTGTTGAAGTTTCAATATTTAATAAATAAATACTCATATAAAATTAGAAATCATAGTAATGATTAAAAAGATCTGATTTCAAGGATATTGAATAGAACAATGTATTATAATTATGTGCCTCACTTGAAAGCTTTCTACTAACCAAAGAGAAATCAATCTTCAGATTAGTAGAAGGATTTAAAATATAACCTATGTTAATCTGAGTGTAATCAACATTAGTTTTATTTCCATTATACATCTCAATTCCAAAATCAGAAGATCTATTGTTGTAATCAGCATAAATATTATTCCCATACGAAATTGTATCACCAATATAATCTGAACCATAAATAATATTTAAATATTTAACTTGCATATCGAGTCTATCCTTTCTATAATGAAGTATCAAAATATTTTCTGAGAAATTGGCTCCTAATGGATGAGCAAGCTCTTCATTGTAATGGCCATAATTCGCATTATTCCAATGAGAGTAAGTATATGGACGAACGTAATTCCTTTCTAAATGAAGAGTTAAATTTGAAATATTAAATAAGTCATAATACTTGTAACCAATCTGATATCCATACTTATTAGCCCAATAACCATCATCAGATTTTAATTGGTTTAAAGTAAACTCATCAAAAATTAATTGAGCATACAGATTAGATCTTGTTGTAAGATTATACTTTAAATCTAATCCAATAATCACATTATCAGGTGAATTAATGGAAGACTCTACTGGTCTGAAAAATATAATAGGGTTCAAATAATTTATATCAAATCCATTGGCCCCAAGTGTATGATTAGATTTCCAAATAATAGATTCAAAAATGCCAATATTAAATTTTTCACTCAACTTATAGGAAAGATGATGTGCTGACATATACTTTTTAGCATAACCCATATAGTCATAGTTATTGTCTGATGATAAATAATTTTTCAGATCTTGGAACTCAGCATACAGATTAGTATATTGAAACTTACCAAAACTTGTTTGTACTCTTAAAAATGGATAGTTAAATGAATTATCTGATAATAACAAGGAGCGATAACCATTCCCAATAAAATGTTTACCATGACCAAATTGCAGTGTAAAATAATCAGATGCTTTAAAAGATAAATATCCGGATGATTTTGCGTAATCAAATCCATTATCATAATAAGTTCTACCTCGTCCTTGACCTGGTATTACGTAATCATGAGTTGGTGTCCTAATTATTGAGTCTAAATAATTTGGAAAGGTTGATTGATTTTCAACAAAAGAAGTATAAAAAGAAACTTTACCCCCTATATATCCCTCTAATACAAAACCCCTCGTATTTGTAAAAGTATTGATTTCTTCTATATTCTCATACCCTAATGATAAATTTAATAAAGGAGATGCCTCAATCTTATAATCATCTCCTTCAATCAATATCCAGTGTCTATTAAATAATTTATGACTTAAAAAATTATTATTTCCAGAAAACTTTTTTTCTACTATTGAATCAATATTTAAATTGACACTTGTCTTAATTAAAGGCTTGAATGATGAGAAATTTGTTTTTTGACTAATTTCCTTATCTATCAATTGATTAAAACTATATCCTAAAGGAAGATTGGTTTGCTGAGCATATGTATTAGAAAAATAAAATCCAGAAAAAAGAAAAAAGAAAAATACTTTAGAAAATATTTTACTCAAAAAAATAAAAAATAGAGTTTGTTTCATTACAAAGAAATTTCTTGTAGCCAGTGATATAAAGTGTAATTACTATCCAGTTTAACCGTTTGAAGTCCAAATTTATTCCCTGCTTGAATATCACTATTAGAATCTCCTACTAAGAAAGAATATTTAATATTAATTTCTGGAAAATCTTTCTTAGCTTGTTCTAACATTCCTGTCTTTGGCTTTCTACAATTGCATAAATCGCTTTCTACGTGTGGGCAATAATATATTTTCTCAATGTATTTATTCTCAGACGATAATTGGTCTTGCATTATTCTATGCAGATTATTTAAATCATTTTCAGACATAATACCCTTTCCAACCCCTTGTTGATTTGTAACAATAAATATCCGTTTAAATATTTTGCTTAACTCTCTAATGGCAAGATCTGAATTTTGAATGAATTCAAACTCATTAAAATTCGTGACATATCTAGCTTCTAATTTACGATTAATAACCCCATCTCGATCTAAAAAAAGAGTATCATACATGATTTAATCAAACATTTTGTCTTCAACCAACTGACAAATAATATGACCTGTTAAAATATGAGCCTCTTGAATTCGAGCAGTATTACTTGATGGAATCTTAACAAGAATATTACAAATATCATTCATCTCTCCACCATCTATCCCAGTCAATCCAATAGTAGTCATTCCTAATTCATTAGCTTTTTGTATTGCCTGTACTACGTTAGATGAATTACCCGAGGTTGATAATGCAAGTAAAATATCTCCACGCTTTCCAGATGCCTCGATCATTCTAGCATAGGTTTTTTCAAAACCATAATCATTAGCAACTGCTGTAAGATACGAAGTATTGACATGAAGAGCTTCTGCATATAAAGGCTTTCTTTCTTTAAAAAATTTTCCACTTAATTCAGCCGCTATATGCTGTGCATCTGAAGCGCTTCCTCCGTTGCCACATAAAAGCAATTTATTTCCATTTTGGAAAGCTTCAACTACTAAATCAATAATTTTTTCAATTTCTAATATTATATTTCCATCATTTGAAATACTTTGAAAATTATTGGCAGACTGATTTATTATCTTGTAAATACTTTCTTGCATATATTATTTTTTGTAAAAATAATTGATTTTATAATAAGCATCCCTTGTTTGCTCACCAATTTTACTCCAGCTATATTTAGTTTTTATTAACTCTAGGCCTTGCAAACGTGTCTTTTCCAACAAATCAGCACTATCAAATGCATTATTAATAACCTCAGTTAATGAACTAACATCCCCGCTTTTAAAAAACAATGCACTCTTCTTATCTATAACAATCTCTTTAAAAGAGTCTAAGTCAGATAAAACTACAGGTTTACCATAACTTAAACTCATCATTAATACTCCGCTTTGATATATCTTGCTGTAGGGCAAAACAACAATATTAGAAGCACAATAATAATGCTCTACATCTTCATATGAGATAAATTTAATATGCAGTATGCAATTTTTATCTATTTGCAATCTATCAATAATAGCCTGGTACTTTGAGAAGTCATCTCTCCAGGGTTTTCCAGCAACTAACAAAGTAACTTGAGAGTTTTTCTTAATAATTTCAGGCATTGCAGACAATAAAATATCTAAACCCTTAACTTTTTTTATCATTCCAAAAAATAACAATACTTTTTTATCTAAACCAATACCTAGTTTTAATCTAGAGGCTTTTTGATCATCCTGAACATTAATAAATGGTAAGTAATTTCCATGAGGAATAATGCTAATCTTATTTTTAAGAGGTTCATGATGTTGTACTATTTCCTTCTGACTAAACATATTATGTGTAAAAATAGAATCTGATAAGAAATAAATTAATCTTGTATAGATTGAAGATGTCTCATTATTCGAAAAGCTTCTAACATCGTGAATAGTTAAAACAATTTTACCAAATAATAATTTAGCTAATAACATATTAAACAATACAAGTACACTAAATCCAAAAATGTGATAATGAAAAATATTACAGGAATTAATACGAGCATGAAAATGTGACCTCACAGATCCTGTAAAATATCTCATTGCAGCTAACCACCTCCTGTTATTTGAAAAAATATTTTTATAGAACTGATAGAATTCTAAATCTCTAATTTCCGGATCACTAGTATAGGTATTCGTATATAAACCCACATTAACACCATTCTCAATTAATCCCTTTGCTTGCCCAAATAAATAAAAATGATGAGAGCTTCCATGTGCTCCTAAGTGATCTATTATTGCAACTTTTATTTTCATCAATTAAAAAGCTATAAATATAGTGCCTTTTTATAACTAATCAGTAAATACACTTTATGTATAAAATATGTATCCAAATTGCTATTTATGTATTTGTATATTTGTCTTACATATAAAATTTAGCCACTCATATTGATCATCAGCACTTATGTTATTTAACTCATTACAGTTTCTTATTTTCTTTCCAATAGTTATAGCGCTATATTTTATCACTCCTTTTAAAAAAAGGTGGATACTTTTACTTATTGCTAGCTATTATTTCTACATGTGCTGGAAAGTTGATTACATCATCTTAATCATTATTTCTACTCTGATTGATTATATATGTTCCAATAAAATGGCTAAAATTGATTTAAAAAAGAAAAGAAAAAAATGGCTATTAATTAGTTTAGTAAGTAATCTAGGGATTTTATTTGGCTTTAAATATTTTAACTTTTTTAGTGAAAATATTCAGATGCTATTTAATCAATATAATATCTTCTATGAAATGCCCTTTTTTAATGTTCTGCTGCCAGTTGGAATTTCCTTTTACACCTTTCAGACATTAAGCTACACTATTGATGTATATAATAATAAAACACCTGCTCAAAAACATTTAGGAGTATTTGCAGTATATGTTTCTTTCTTCCCTCAGCTAGTAGCTGGTCCTATTGAAAGATCAAATCATTTGTTGCCTCAATTTTTTAAAGAACATAAGTTTTCATATGACAGAGTAAAGTCTGGCTTACAAAAAATGCTATGGGGTTTCTTTAAGAAAATAGTTATTGCAGATAATCTAGCAATCTTAGTTGATGGCGTATATAACAATCTGGACAACTACACTGGGGTGACATTATTAGTGGCAACAATTTTCTTTACCTTTCAAATATATTGTGACTTTTCAGGCTATTCAGATATTGCTATTGGTACTGCAAGAGTAATGGGTTTTGAGTTAAGAGAAAATTTTAAGAGACCTTATTTTGCAAAATCTATACAAGAGTTTTGGCAAAGATGGCACATCACATTATCTTCTTGGTTTAAAGATTACCTTTATATTCCCCTAGGTGGAAATAGGGTTGTAAAGTGGAAATGGTATTATAATATAATTATAACTTTTTTGCTAAGCGGCTTATGGCATGGAGCAAACTGGACTTTTATTATATGGGGAGCTCTTCATGGAACCTATCTGATTTTTGCAATAATACTTAATTCCCCAAAACAATATCTTTCAGAAATAATAAGAAAATACAGTCTAAAATTCAACAAAATTCTAGATGTCGCTATTACATTTGTCTTAGTAGTATTTGCCTGGATTTTCTTTAGAGCAAATAATCTTGATGATGCAATTTATGTTATTAAAAACATGCTCACTGATATAAATGAGTGCAATAATATAGGAATGCAATTTAGAGGGATTGGTATATATTTTAATGATTTATTCAAATGCATTATTTTAATATTTTTCTTAATAGGGTATAGTTTATATGAGAGGTCAGATGATGTGTGGCAAAAACTGCAATCTAAACCAATATGGATAAGATGGTCTTTATATTATCTCATGCTTTATGGAATATTATTTCTTGCTCCACACTCAACAATTAATAACTTTATATACTTCCAATTCTAATGATATCAAAAGACATTAAAAAGTTATTAATTAGATTAGGAATATTTATTATACCTATTCTGTTATATACACTAATATTAAGTAAGATTGATCCATTTAATTATTTTTCTGACAATAATATTTTAAGTCAAGAAACTGAATATCAAACTGCAAGAAAACTTAATTCTTTATTATACAATACTATCAATTTCAAAAATCATCCAACTCCCAATATTATCATTGGAGATTCAAGAATAAGAAGACTTCCAACTACTGAGATAGAAAAAATAACTGGGGATAAATACTTTATACTTCACTCAAATGCAGCAAAACTCAATGAAATTATTGATCTTTTTTGGATATCAACTAAATATTCAAAATTAGAAAATATTATACTTGGAGTTAACTTTAATCTATATAATGAATATGCATATTCTAACAGAGTCCATGAAGTTGAAAAAATGATAGAAAATCCATTAATGTATATTTTTAATGGAAATATTCTTGAAGTTACCTTAAAAGCTATTATCCATCATTTTTCAGAAGTGGCAATTCCAAATATTGGAAGAAACCTAATGTTAAAAAGAGCATTAAAAGGAAAAAGCCTTCAAGACAAAAATATATGGTGGGAATTTAATATAAACACAGTAGCAAAAAATCAATACTCAAGATATAAGTACCCAGCAGGATTAATTGATAGACTTAAAGAAGTAGATGCTTATTGCTCAGATAACAACATCAATCTAATATTATTAAATGTACCACATCATAAAGAATATAGACAGAGAGTAATAGACTTTAACCTTAAAGAGGCTGAAATAAAATTTAAACATGAAATAAAAGATATTGGCACTGTTATAGATTATGATTTCTCAAATTCAATTACAAATTGCAAACCTTGTTTTACCGACCCAATACATACTAATGATTCTATTAATCTTATAATCGCTAAAGAGATATTTAATGATTCATTAGTTATTGGTAGGAAACTATAAATACCATCCTTGAAAATAAGATTTATTAATGATAGAAAATGTTGAGAGATCTTTTTTAATCATTGGGCTAATAAAGAACCTTACATTATTCTTTAATAGCAAATAAAAACAATAGATATATGCGTAACTAGTACCTATCTTTCTAAGGAAATATATGTGATTTCTAATATTCTGTTTTAAAAAGAAATCCCCTCTAACAACTTTATTTTTTCTATCCTTCTTAAAGGATTTAGATAAACTTCCTACCTTATGATATAACAATACTTGTGGACAAAACCATAATTTATGCTTACCATGTTTCAATACCCTAAATAAAAAATCAGTATCATCAAAATAAACAAAGAATTTTTCATCCATTATTCCGACATCATCAAAAACCTCCTTCTTGATTAAAAGACAACATGTTGAGGCGTACTCAATTTGTAAAGACATATCATACTGACCAATGTCTTTTTCATTTATTCCCCTATGATTCGGTAGATAGCCTTTATTTTTATTAAACCAACCCCCAGCATACCAGATAGTATCCTTTTTATCATGAAACATAATTTTTGGAGCAAGCATACTACACTTATTATTAGATTGTTCTAACAATAAATCATGTAATAAATTATCTGAAAATTCTATGTCATTATTTAATAAAAGAATCTGACTACAATTATCATTTATAGCACTTCTAATACCTAGATTATTTGCTGCAGCAACACCAAGATTATATTTGTTTCTTAAAATCTTAATTCTTGAATCATCATATCGGCCTAATGTCTCTAAAGTAGAATCTTTAGAAGCATTATCTACTACATACAAAACAAATTCAGTATAATTTTGCAAAATCAAGTCATTAAGAAATGAATCTAATACTTCCTCAGAATTATATGTTACTGTAACAATACCTATCTTTTCCATGATGAAAGATCTAAATTTAACATCTTCTCTAATAACAGAATATCCTCAACATATAAATTATACAGTTGATCCTCTAACCTTTTAAATAACCTATCTTCTTTGTTATTAAAAAACTTTTTATTAATAAGATTGATTATACTAGATGGGGAAAAATATGAGACTGATTTTCTTATAAAATTTAATGAATATAAAGCTTGTATTATTTTATTAGTTGAGTTTTTGGAACTATTATAAGGGATCTTAAAATTAATATCATGATTTACATCTAGATTAAGAAAGCTTATGACATTGTTGGTCAACTTCTCATTATTTTCTTTTAGCTGATCGTATAGCATAATACATACATTCTCCTTTCCAAATACATCAACATACCTTTTAACTTGATTATAATAGAACCCAAGTTCAATATATTGTTGGTATAGTAATGAATGATCTTTAACAAAAGAGTCATTAAATATTTTTTCTAAACTGATTTTTGTATGGCCTAACCTATAATCCATAAGATAATGAGAATATGCACGCTCAACTGGATCCCTAAGAATAATAATAATCTTAGCATTAGGATTATATTTATAAATTTTAAGCGGCACATCTTGATAAAATAAATAAGATACACTTGCTTCTCCTAATAACTGATTGTTTTTTTCTTTTATAAAAAGTTTATTGTAGGTTTCTAATTTAGAAATCACCTTTGCTTTGTAATATAATCCTTGACTATTCAACTCCTCACTAGAAAAATAATTTGGCTCTTTAATCAGGCTCATACTTATATCTTGATGTTGATTAAGATACTGATACAATGATGTTGTACCGGACTTTGGTGCGCCAACGATAAAAAAATCTACCTTCATTCTTTATTTTTTATTTTTATTAAATCAATAAGACTGGAAAATCTTCCTAAATTAAAAAAAAGTGCAAAAAAAGATTTGATTGGAAATGTAAAGAAATAAAACAACACGCTTATTGGTGGAAAAATAAAGTTTTTCTTTACATAGCCATATTTATCCATTAAACCACTTGATATTATCTGGGTTAAAAAGATTTCAGCTTGATTTAAACCACCATTCTTCCATTTAAATATCTTAGTAGAATCAATTAATAATTGCCCTTCATCATGCTCAGTAGATGATCCAATATTTGGAATCAATAACATTTTATCATTAAATTCTATAGATAAAAAATCACATATCTCTTTACATTTATTTTTTGGCGAAGCAAGAAAATCTTCAAACTTAACTACCATAAACCGTTTATGGTTACTAAAATCAGTTGTTACTTTTAATGAAGATCTCCACAAAAACGATGTAGTTATAGGGTGATAATTAAACAAAGAACGAATACTCTCAAATAAAGGAATTTTTTTAGCTCCTAAAAACTTTCTTTTCCATTTATTTTTCTGTGACAACAAAACATCCCTATTATCACGGATCATATTTATAACCTTTGAATTTGGATATTCTTTTAAAATCTTTTTAATGTAGAAAAGATTATTGGGTGTCTGAGTACAAGCTATTGTTTTATGATTCTGTTTAGTTATATAGTCTAGAAAAATCTTAAATATGGCAAAATAACTATACGACATATCTTGTGATAATAATGAGGAGGATAAAGCATTCAATTTATCATTGATGCGATTTCTAAAAATACCATCTTTTTGTCTTGATAATAATTGTGATAAAATATTTACAGAAGCTATATAATCTAATGTATCATGCTTTCGATTTGTATATAATTGACTAAAGAAATGAAGTTCCTTAAAGCTAAATACTGATTTGTTATTATCTAGAACTCGAGACATCATAGTGGTTCCGCTTCTGCTAGAACCTACAATAAATATTTGTTGAGTTTTGTCCATTCTACTTTATTAAAGTAAGGCTATATGGCTTCAGGATCATTGAGGAGTTTTTTTTATAATTAGCTTTAACATATTTTATTGCTCTTTCATCACTATTTTTAGTATATAATGCTCCGGAATAACATTCTTCTATTTTATTAAAATCATAATTAGCTACACTAGTATTATGCTTTTTTTCTGACCAATTTATCCAGCAAATACTAACAACTCCTTCATTATCGCTAAATATATATTGATATATATCATCATCCACTTGTTCCTTCAAAACATTAATCTCTTTATTACTAAAAACATTACTTACTATTTGTAAAGGATAAAATGTTGATTGAATAAGTGTTGTATTATTTTTCATCTGAAAAACAGAGCCGCCAAAATCTCTGCCTGCTAAATTATGAAAGGTAGTAAGGTCGATGTTCTGTAGATCAGGATTAGATAAAAGCTCCAAAAAATAATTAGCTACAAATAATCCTTGCAAATGTGTGTTGCCTGTTTTTTTAGAATATTGAAGATTCCATTCTGTAATCCAAATGGGTGAATTATCAAAAATTAAATTATACTCACTTATTTCTTGTGGATAGCCATGTTTAAAATAATAATGAATACGGTCTTTATATTTTATAAATGAGACTGATAAATCACCCTCACTTTCTTCATCTATCATTTGACCATATCTATCTTTTCCTTTTACAACTTTAGCATATGAATGAACAATAATAGCATCGTAAAAATTTAAGCTTGATAATTTAGAATTCCAAATATAATGCCTATGCTTCTTATTTTTTATAATTGGAGCAGCAACTACAGCTGTCTTTAATTCCGGAAACATTCTTTTAATATAATTAGATAAATCCTGCGCGCTATGAATATACTTATCAATTGTATATCCATTATCAAAATAACTTTTATTTGATAATTCACTACCTAACTCAACACCAATTATATGAATGCCGTTTTCTTCTATTCTCTTTATCATTCTTATAATATCTTCTCTATCTGATGTAAGTACATTAGCAACTAAAACAGCGCTAGAGTTAGTTAACTTAGCTAGCTTAATAAAATCATCTATATAGTTATTCTTGTGACCTTTTTTTCTTGAATAACTAATTAAACCCCGGGCTCTTTTTGGAAATTTTCCAGATATTAAAGAATCAATTTCATTAATATCTAATCCATATGCCGGTTGATTAAAATGATAGAAGTTACCTACTGCTCCTCCTGGAAACCTTAATACTTTAGGGGAAATATCTCTAACATTTTTTTGAAATAAAGTGTCTTCAACATTAAAATAAGAGAATGTGTTGGAAGTTGCAAAACCAAATATATTTTGATTAATAGTTTGTTGAGCATTACTTACTTGAATAAAAAAAAAACATATAAAAATCAGAGCATATTTGATCATCTGATTAACCCTTTTTGCTCTAACTCATTGTATGAATCTAAATAATTATCTCTACTAAGTTCTTGGTTTTTAACCCATTCAATAAATTTTTTCAGTCCATCTTCAAGCAAATATTTATTAGAAAACTTAAGTGTAGAGTTGATTTTTGAAATATCTGCATAATTATGCCTAATATCACCTAATCTAAATTTATTAATAATATTAATATCAATATTTGACATATAGAGTTCTTTTAACTGTTTTGCAAGACTAATAACACTAACTGCTTCTCCAGAACCAATATTAAATATCTGGTTTTTTGATTTTTTACTTTTTAATACAGTAACAGTAGCCTCTACAACATCATCGATATATACAAAATCTCTGGATTCAAGCCCATCTTCATATATATCAATATTATTTCCATTTAAGATTCTTGTAGAGAATATTGATAGTATCCCAGTATATGGATTAGAAAGAGATTGACCAGGACCATAAACATTCTGATATCTTAACACAACAGTATCGACATTTAAAGTTTTACCTATTAATCTTAACATCTGTTCTTGGCTATATTTTGTAATAGCGTAAATAGACCTAGGATTAATATTAGAATTCTCATCTGTAGCAAGAGGGATTAATTCTTTTCTACACTTGTCACATAAAAAATTATATTCTCTATTATTTAAATCTATGAGGCTTCTCTCATTGGGATAAAACAATCCATGTTCAGGACATTTATATTTCCCTTCACCATATACGGATCGTGAAGAAGCTAAAATAATTTTTTTAACAGAATGATTACTGTTAGTTAGAACATCTAACATAAGTGCAGTTGAAGCTACATTCACATTAGTATAATTATATATATCATACATAGACTGCCCTGTACCAGTCTCAGAGGCCAGATGTATTATTGCGTCCTGCTCAAGAATTGCTTTTTGCCAATCTTTCTTAGAATTTACATCACCTATAATAAAATTAGAAATGTCTTTTAAGGAATTATACTTATCTTTATTTGAATGTATCTTTTTAGATAAATTATCTAAAACAGTAACGTTAAAACCTTGACTAACTAGGCTTTTAGTTAACTCATATCCAATAAATCCCGCACCCCCAGTTATTAAAATATTTTTCATGAAATTTCAATTCTATTAGATGTAAATTTAAGAAAGAAATTATAAAACCCTGAAATTATAAAAATGAAAAAGAAAGGTCTCAAAAAAAGAGGCTCTGACATAACAGAAGTAAAAACAATAAAAACGAATAATAATCTATGATTATCTATTATTTTCTGCCTTAGAAACATAAAAATAAATAAAAAAGCGGTTGGGAAACCCATAGCGGCTAATAAAAATGTTAATGAATTTGCACTTCCAGAACTTGTTCCTGCCCCCTTTAGAGAAACCCCTAAGGTTTCATTAATTAGCTCTAAGCTCTCACTATCAATATAAAACTCATATCTCAACTTTTGAAATTGATCTAAATCTAGACCAACTCCTGTTAATGGATGAGCAGCGGCAATAAAAAGTGGTTGTGTAAAGTCAAATAACCTTTTTTGAAATGAAAAAACTCTTTCACCCTTTAATTTTTCTTCAATATTAATTGAAAATATAAAATATATGGGAATGAATGATAAAAATATAATTGGAAGTAGTAATTTATTTTCATTAAACCTCTGTATAAATAAATATAAAAGCTGTGCAATTAAAATTAAAATTCCAGTTGTTGAGTAAGTTCCAAGAATAACAAAACCAGTTATTAATAACCATTTATTTCTTTTATAAATAAAAGCCTCAAGAAAAAAGAAAATATTTAAAAAAACTTGTAATACACCAGGCTCCCAAAACAGACCTTGGTTACGACAAAACTCAAATCCAAAAAGATTCATTACGGATAAATTAACCTCATCAGATGCATAATAAAAAAGATAATTATATGTTTTACAGCTATAATATTCAGAGTTTATTTCAAATAACTGCTCATAAATAAAAAAGTAAGCTATAAAATTTATTAAAGAATGAATGCAAATTAATTTTAAAATAAAATTTAAACGTAACAGAAAAATATGATTACCTCTATTATTTTTAAAATGAACATAAAACAAAATAGAACTAATAATAACAGTTAAATAATATAGATACTTATCTAATGATTGCTCAGAATTTGCAAATAAAAAATTAATAATAAAAAGGGATAAAACAGATGCTGATGTTAAAATAATGGCACTTAATAGCTGGCGTCTTATTTTAAAAGAATTAAGTAAAATTACAATAACAAGTAGAGCGAGCAAAAGATAATACATTGCATTCCTATTAAAAACAAATAACAATCCACCACCAGTAAAAACTAGTAGAAGAACTAAAAGATTATCAGTAAACTTTTCTCTTAAAGTATATATCATGACTTATTCCAATGCATGCTTTTATTAATTAACTTTTCAAATTGTAAAGTATCTTTCATGAAATATTTTTTATATAACTCACTCTTTAATTCTTTAGATAAATGATCAAAAGAATGGTTTACTTTATTAAAATTTTTAATCTTATTACGTATAACCTGCCCTGCAACAGGAGGTATGAAAGATTTAAATATTCGACGCCACAAACCATTTTTAAGCATTAAATTTTGAAGAAATACAAATCTCGTTTTACCACTCTTATTACTATGAAAATTTAAATTTAAATTTGATAAATCAAGATCTAAAAAATTAGAGATTCTCTCTATTGTTACTTCTAAATTATTAGCAATTTCAGATTCAAAATTAATAATTAGGAAATTATCTAAAGAATAGTACTTTAAATAAGGACTAATCATATTATAATATTGTCCTTGTGCTAAATACGAGTATCTAAGCTCAGATAAAACATCATTATTCTTTCTAGCTATTTCAATTCTATTTTTCTCATTAGTAATTGCACTTTTAAAATCAGTATTTTCATGCCCATCACGTTTTGAATGTAAATAATGTGAATAGGCTCTATCAACAGGATTTCTTAAAATGATAATGAAATTCATTTCAGATCCGAGACTATTATAAATTCTTTCTGCACAAGATGATGAATACAGATAAGTAGGGGTGAAATCAAACACTGCCTTACAATTTTCAACATCATTATAATAGGTTTTCTCATACCAATCTAACCCTTTATTAAAATTTTTATCAATATTAAAAAAATGGGGTTCTTTAAATGATGGCGCAAAAACATTATCATGTTTTTTTAGAATATTATAAAGCGTTGTGGTTGCAGATTTAGCAGCACCAAGAACCATAAAATTAGGCAGACTCATTTTAGCCAAAATTTTAAATCCCTATTCAATAGTTTAGATAACTTATTAATGTCATCATTATAAAACTCTTGTAATTTAGATCTTGTTTTATCATGCATTTCCACAACTGGTGACGAAAATAAAGAAACTAAATTGCTTTTTAAGCGTCTTCTTAAAGGATGGAAAGGAAAAATGAATTTTATAAAATTATTCGCCCAACTCTTTTTAGTAAACATATTTTTTAAAAAAATACTTTTCCACTGCCAGCCACCAACCATATGTTTTTGATTAGTATTTATTGAAATATCCTTAACATTAAGAAAATCAAAAACCTTAGATAATTCTTCTTGAGTGTTATTAATAAAATCATCATATATAATCACATGTATTTTCTTACCAAAATTTGATTGAAATTTCTTAACCATATTATAATATAGACCTATATTTAGATACCTACTAGCTGGAGTAAAATTAGTATTTATAAAATATCTATTTTCACACTCATCAATAGCTTCACTAAATTCTAGCTTTTCCATCATATTATATCTTCTAACATGCTGATATCCAGAGAAAGCTCTCTCTACGGGGTTTCTAAGCATTATGATAATCTTAATATCGTTATTAAGATATTTTTTAATATTCTTTACAGAAATTTCAGGAAATTGCAAATACATTGTACTTGACTCACCTCTATATTTATAGCTTTTAGCATCCTTAAAAAGAGCTAAGTAATCTTCATACTTAGAAAGTCCATTTGGAATTCTATTTACACCTATTTCGTTATTAATTAAAAAATGTGGTTCTTTATGATTTGACATAAAAATATCATGGTGTTGCTTCAAATAATTATGTAAAGAAGTGGTCCCACTTTTTGCAGCTCCTACAATTAAAAGATTTGGAAGTATCATGACTTATTAGATTTCTGAAATGGTATATAGAATGTGTAAAACCCAAACTCTCTTTTCACAAAGTAAACTAATAATAAATTAAAAACTACAAGACTCACCATTGTTGCTATAGCAGAACCATTAATTCCATAAATAGGTATTAATGAGAAATTCAAGACAATGTTAATTAGTGATCCTATAATGGCTACATTCATAAATATAACTTGCCTACCACACATTTGTAATAAATTTCCTGCTGCACCAGAAAATGAGACAACTACCCTTCCTAAAGAAAGAACTATAAATGCAAAAACACCTAATCTAAATTCTTCTCCAAATAAGCCCATCAAAAATTCTGAAAAAAAGATAAAAATGATTACTAAAGGAAGTGTTGTCCAAAAAATTAATTTAGTTGCTTGTTGTGTAACTTTCTGCAATGATTTAATCTCGTCTTTTTTATATAATTCCGCAAATTTTGGGGATGCAATACTTTTAACTGCCATAAGGCCTATTGTAGCAAACATTGAAAGCTTAAATGCAGTATGATATACGCCAACCTTAGCCGAATTTGTTATCAAACCAGTAACATCAGGACTTTCAAGTATGCCAAGCATAAGCTTATCTGTCCAAGACATTATGAAATGTACAGCCTGAGCTAACATTAAAGGCAATGAAACTCGTAATATATCTCTAATACCATCAGTATTATCACTTGATTTTTTATCATCAAAAATTTTAAATTTCTTTCTAAAAAAATATGTAAACACTAAAACAGATAATATTGAAACAATAACAAGACTAATTAAATATGCATATAAAGGTACATTAGTGTTTTTTGTGTATATAGTTAAAATTAATATTGCAATTAAAGAAAATAACGCTTGCGACATCCAAAAGAAAAAAGAGTAGCCACCAATTTGTTTGAGCCCCCTCATGTTTTGATAATGAAAAATAAAAATTGACATTGGCAAAACAAAGAAAGATGTAATTCTTATATGGTATGGATTTGCAGTAATAAACTGAGCAATATAATCTGATCCGAAATACATTATGAAAGAACATGATACAGACATCATAGTTATTAAAACAACGGATCTTGTCCTAAATAAAACAATACTCTTATATCGTTGCTCAGCTGCATATGAAGCTATATATTTAATAGATGCAGTATCAAGCCCTAATTTCGATATTAATGTAAAAACCTTCAGAACAACTATAGCTAAAATATAATCCCCTAAACCATTGGCTCCAAAAAAATATGCAATCACAAAGGTTAATAGAAAACCTAATAATTGCCCTCCAACTCTAAATAATAATGCTAACCCACCTTTACTGAACAGCTCTAGAAAATCCTTATCATCAAAATTTTTTACAATCCTATTATATATATATTGAAAGCCTCTAACTATCATTATTAGATTTCTTTTCAACTAAAAACCAGGGGTTTAATAAACTTTCTTTATTGTAAAATATCTCTTGTTTAGTGTTGTGTTTTAAAATTTTATATCCTGCCATATTTGCGATAGCATGTCCGGCAGCTGTATCCCATTCCATTGTAGGGGCATATCTAGGGTATGAGTCGGCTTTACCTTCAGCTACCATACAAATTTTTAGTGAAGAACCTATAGCTAAAACCTCAACAATATCATTCTGCTTTTGTTTTAACTTAAAATAATCTTCAGTTTCTTTTGTCATATGAGATCTAGAGCCAACAATTATATATTTAGATCTATTAGAATTCATGGGAAGCTTTTTTGATATTTTAATTAATTTATCAATATCACTAATATGGCTATCTAACTTAACTTTAAAAGACCCTAACCCTTTTAAAGCAAAATACAACTGTTTAGAACAAGGAACATAAATAACACCCATAATTGGCTGATTTCTTTTTATCAAAGCAATATTAACAGTAAACTCATCATTTCTTTTAACAAATTCTTTAGTTCCATCTAATGGGTCAACCATCCAGAAATACTCCCATTCTTTTCTTTTATCATATAAAATACTCTTACCCTCCTCACTTAGATATGGTATATTTGTTTGTTGAAGAGCTTGTTCTATTACAGAATTTGATCTTTTATCAGCTAAAGTCAAAGGTGAAGCATCCTTTTTATTCTCAACAATAAAATTTGATGAGTAAACATTCATAATTTCATTTCCTGCGCTTATAGAAGCGTTAATAGATAATAAAAGTAGATTTTTAAAATTCATGAATGATATTCTTGATAAATATTTAATGCCTTCGATGTTCCAATTCGTGATACGCCAAGATCAATCATCTCTTGAAAAGTAACTAGATCTGAGACTCCTCCAGAAGCTTTAATGGGCATGTTGCCAATAACAGATTTGATCGCTTTAACATCAGATATAGTAGCACCATAACCTCCATAATACCCTGTTGATGTTTTAATAAAAACTTTTGAGATATTTTCTGGAAAATTCCCTAATATAATATTATAAATCCTTTCTGAAATTAGCTTAATCTCCATTTTAGAGAGCGCACCAGTCTCGATAATCCATTTAATAATTACCTTATGATTTAAAGCATACTTCGTACATTCAAAAATAGACTCATCAAAGATATCATAATTGCCTCTTTTATAAGTATTGTAATCACATACAAAATCTAATTCTTTAACCCCATCATTAATAGCAGTTTTAGCTTCATCAATTTTACCTTGTAAAGGACTGTTTCCTAATGGAAAATCTATTACAGTACCAACATTAATCTTAGATTTTCTTGCGTCTTTTATTTGCTTAGCTAAAGGAACAAATATTGGTCTAATCATTATGCATTTAAAGTCATAATTAATAGCTTCATTAATAAAATTAGTAACTAGTATTTCAAGTTCTGAAT
>TARA_B110000263_G_scaffold104646_1_pt1 | contig 18202 bp, 14 predicted proteins | sample TARA_B110000263 | Tara Oceans TARA_B110000263 (sample SAMEA4397730) | marine metagenome | biome: Polar Biome; feature: [MES] marine water layer (ENVO:01000295) within the mesopelagic zone...; material: water (ENVO:00002006), including particulate matter (ENVO:01000060) such...
AAAAACCCTTAACGGCTACCCGGCTTCGGTCCAACGCTGTGTTATCCGAGAGCCGAGAGAGGCTTGCCGGCGAAAAAAGAGAAGTACACCCGGAGGGATTCGAACCCCCAACCCTCGGTTCCGAAGACCGATGCTCTATCCAGTTGAGCTACGGATGCAGATTATTAAACAATATCACGGGCACCACGTGTGTCAATGACCCGTCGCAAGTGCTCTAAAATCAGGGCACTAATTACTGACTCGCCGTGGTACGTAGTCATGTGCCCTTTTAGAAATCACTTCGGCTTTGATGATCGTATCTGGGTTCAACTTCGCATCCGGACTATCGGGATTAACCCGAGCAATCATCCGCATAATTTCCAACCCTTTGGTAACTCGACCAAACGCAGTATGCTTAGCATTCAAATTCCCCGTTGGACGGAAAGTAATGAAAAACTGTGAGCCACCAGTATTGGGCCCAGCGTGCGCCATCCCTAATGTGCCCGTGAAAAAACGCCGGAAGTCCGCACGCTTACATTCACAGTAAATGTGGTATCCAGGTCCACCAGTTCCATCACCTTTGGGACACCCCGTTTGAGCCATGAAATTCTGTAACACTCGGTGAAACGACAAGCCGTCGTAATACCCTTGCTCAATTAAGTTGATAAAATTCCCGACGGTCTCAGGCGCTTCATTTTCATACAACTGCAACTCAATCACTCCGGCCGATGTCGTTAAACGTATTAGCGGTAAACGCTCTGCTGGATCTGCCTTCGATTCAGAAGCTCGAATAACCTGCTCCTGTTCCCAATATTTGATGTAACCGTTTTTGATCTCGCCAAAATAATTGTTGCCCATCTGCGACAACACACCAAGCTGTTCTGCCTTTTTGAAATACTGTTGGGCATCTTCAAAATTGTGCATCGCGAAACTCGAAATACCAGCAATGTCATACAACTTGCGTTCTTCCGCACTGCTACGCAACATGGATATACTAATATGCTCAGCGACTTCGTAGTCATCGGCAAGCAACGCTTTACTTGCGAGTTCCACCAACAAGCGTGTTAACTGCCGATCGGTATTCGGTGATTCGGAATAAGCGGCAACTGCTGCATTGCGTAACTGTGGCAAAAGTGTATCTGCTTTCGCGGTAGTCTCTAACCAACTCTTGCGGATGGCTACAATTTCCGAAGGCTTGGCCAAGTCAAAGTCACTACGCAACTTTTGTAGATCCTTAAGCATTTGCTTCCATTCGCCCAGTTTCGCAACATACATTTTGCGAGCGGGCCCAACATTCGCGGTGACCTGGGGAACTTGAGCATTCACCATGAATTCCAACGGTGGCGAAAACATAAATGAAAAACAGACTGTAAAAATCAATAATCGATTAAACACGTCAATTACCTTCTATTTAAAAATTGTCGGTATCATAACTTTATGTATCAAATGTACTACTCATGTGGCAATACTTTATACATGTATACAAAAAGAGTACCACACAAACGGGGCTAAATCATTAGTTTCCGGCATTGAGACCTAAGAACTACTACTGCTTTAAATCGCTATATTTCATACGCGCCGTAATATCCTACGACTCGAGTTCCTAAAAAGGTCACTTTCACCACCTCACATCACACGCTACGCTAATTCTATGACTCGCAAACGCTCAAACTCGCCTCGACGGCAGAAACACAATGCCAATTCGCCGGTGGATACCGACGCCACCAAGTTACGGATAATCGGTGGTGATTTGCGCGGCCGTCCCGTGCAATACAGTGGCGAACATCATACCCGTCCGATGAAAAATCGGGTACGTGAAGCGATGTTCAATCTAGTCGGGCCCCTCGTCAAAGGCACATTCACATTGGACCTGTTCGCCGGCACTGGCGCTGTCGCGCTCGAGTCCATTAGCCGTGGATCCGTCGGCGCACTCTGTATCGAAAAACATTTTCCTACCGTTCGTTTGATCAACGACAACATTCGTAACTTAGGCGTAGAGGGCATTGCTACCGTCTCTGGCGGAGATGCCTTTCACTGGGTAGAACATCGCATGCTCGAGGAATTCTCACCTCCAGAAAACACTTGCTGGTCCATCTTTCTCTGCCCACCTTATGCATTCTTCGTCGACCGCAAACAAGAAATGCTCGATATGATCCAAACCGTAATTGACCGTTCCCCCGAGGGTAGTCACATCATTGTGGAATGTGATGAACATTTCGACCCACAAGAGTTGCCCGATCCAGAATTGTGGGATGTCCGCAGCTATCCACCAGCTGTAATTGCCCTGAGGCGAGGAAAAACTCTAGCCACAACCATAGATAATCTAGCCGGTAACTAAATCGACCACTACCAAGCGCAAAACAGGCGTTATAATAGTGCCATGACATCCAGTTCTTTACACTCATCACACGACCGTTCTTTTGCGGACAATCGATTCGTGTACCCCGTCCTGAGCCGACGTAGCGGAGGCATGTCGATCGGTGTAAACCTCAATCCAGATAAAATCTGTAACTTCGATTGTATCTATTGCCAGGTAAACCGGACCACTGCAAGTGAAACCCGATTCGTCGAGATACAACAGCTACTCGATGAGTTGCAACATATGCTCGAGCTCGTCCTCTCCGACGATATTTACACCACCGAATGTTTTTCCGCGGTGCCCGAGCACCTCAGGCGACTCAACGATATTGCCTTTTCAGGGGACGGGGAACCAACAACCTATAAAAACTTTGATGACATCATCGGCCAATGCGCCATGCTCAAACAAAACATCAGCCAACACTACGCCGACTCAAATTTACAGCAACCACCTGACCCGATAAAAATGGTGCTCATTACCAATGCAAGTATGTTTCATCGAGAACATGTCGAGCGAGGGCTAAAGATCTTAGATCAAAATCAAGGCGAAATTTGGGCCAAATTAGATGCTGGCACAGACGACTATTACCAGCTCATTGAACGAACAGCGATCCCGTTTCAGCAAGTACTCGATAACCTCCTCACCACATCTCGCATCCGGCCATTAGTGATTCAATCACTGTTTATGCAAGTTAATGGCACGCCTCCGAGTGACCACGAGATACAAGCTTATTGTCAACGGCTCAACGAAATCACCGACAACGGAGGATCTCTAGCAAGCGTGCAGATCTACACCATTGCGAGACAACCGGCTGAGAGTTATGTGACACCATTGGCAGACGAATATGTCGATGCTATTGTAAAACAAGTCACCACTCAAACCGGACTTCGCGTCGAAGGATTCTATGGATACCAAACCTGATAGCACTGTTGATAGTTCCATCAACGACCCACAACAACGACAGCGCGCCACATGGGGTCTTGTCCTAGTCGTTATCGCGTGGGGTGCCATCCTAGCAGTCGGTGCTTTTCTTTCGTGGGACCGTATTGAACTCGCTAGTGAACCAGCACAAATTGAGGATCTAATCTCTACGCCAACGCGAGTGATGAAGCTTGTTATCACGCTAGGCACTGTTTTCTTATTCGCCGGTGGATGGAGTCTGGCGTTGTACGTCCGACACCGCCGACTGAAAAAAGAAGAAACCAACCCGTCAAACTAACATCCTGTCACCGAGCAATATTATTCGCTCGTTACAGCTATCCGCGGCTCGGGTGCCACACAATACGTCAACCACCCATGTTGCACCTGGAAAGTTCCAATTCGCGTGTCTTCAAAGTTAGGGTGCTCAGCAATGCTACTGCCGAGTAAACTCATCGAACGTGTGGACGGAATCACTTTGTTGAAAATCGTCTGCAACGCAATACGGTCACCCAATCGCAAACTACGACCAATAATCTGCAAGACGCCTTCTCGTTTTAGGTTTCCATTGATCGAGTCCAACTGCGGGAAAAATTCAACCAGCACAGCAAAGTTCTTCCAAACAATATTGTTATTTCGCAGTTCTTTAAACTGCAACAGCAATTGCACTCGGCCATTGTAAAAGCGGATGCGAATAGCATCTCGAGTAATCAGTTTGACTGTCACCTTTTCTGAGACTTCTGTCGGGACTTCATAATCCGTAAAGCCCAATTGCTCAGCAACCGTCGACATCACGTCACGTAACTTACCGGACGTGCCGTCCAATGCCAATTTGTGTAACAGGTTATTCATCGCCGACTCATGAACTTGAATCGACACTAACGAATCCCCAATAATTTCTGGACGGTATCCATACGCGGCAAGTTGATCGACTCCGGCTAATCGATAGTCTACAACCAATTGATCCTTTGTCGTCCGCAACTGGGTCGCCACGGGACTAAGTTGCAATTGCCGCATGGGTTCGAGCCAACGATCATTAAATTGGCCGTCCACCTTCGAAACACCTGTCGTTACCTTGTCATCAAGTGTTACTGTTGCCTGCGTACGAACTCGATTTTCAAGTTCTTCGGCTGCTTGGTCTTTCTTCTGACGATATTGTTTTTTCGCCATATTGCGAGCCAATCCACTTAGCAACGAACTATCATAATCTGTTTTGAATTCAAGCAATTCGGTATCGCTCGTCACAGCAGCGTTGGTATCGCTAAATTGAATACCGCTCGGCGAGATTAAGATCTGTTTGTCCGTTTCAAACGTTGCGGTCGCTGCATTTTCAAATGTTGCAGAGCCTTTTTGGGTTACCGTTTTTGTCTTAATATCCCCTACCGCTTCTACTCCGATCACCCAACGTAAACCGTCGGCCTGTAAACGGACTTTGAGTTCAGATGTCGTTTGACTGGTGCCTGTAATTTTGGCACCCGCAAGTGTGTCATCAATTTCCTGTGTTTGATGTGTTGGCCCAGGCAGCAAGCGATTCATAAAGTTTTCTGCGATCCGGATGCGGATGTTCCCACCGCGATAATATTGATCCAACATCGCACCGAGTTGAGCAACCGGTTCATCAGCAGACCAGCGAATGGCTTGGAAGCTTAAGGCAACCGGAACACCTTGATAACTAAAACGACCTGCTTCGTATCGCTCAATATCCATTAACAGTCTTGTATAATCAATCGGCTCAGCACACCAATGTCGCAAACCCTCTTCTAAGGAAACAAAGGGCTCTTCTAACAGAAGCTCGGCTTGGTCTGGTGTTAGATAGTTAGAATGCAATCGAGTCAGCACTCGTTGGGAATCCTCGGTTCGTTCCGCGGCATCGAGATTCGCATCGACGGTTGTGTATTGCTTGAGCGTCAGTAGCATCAAATACGTGGACCAATTTTCTGCTTCGGCTGAACCATCCAAACGCTCATCAATTCCCTCTAGAGCTCCTGCGACAATGACTCGCGGGTCAACTTTTTCCTCGGTCAGCGCCTTTTCATTCGTAATGATCGCTTGTACTGCATGCCAAATTGCCAACCGACGTTTTAAGCCACTTAGCATTTTGAACAACGCTGTTTGGTGCTGCATGTCCATTAGTGTTGCTGCATTATGAATTCCTTGGGTTTGTAATTCGCGAAGCTTTGCCAATCGGCTAACGGATTCAACACTGTCAAATCCGCGGGTGGCATGAAGTAAATCAAGCTCGCGTTGCGTTTCCAACGACCATTGGGTTAAAACGCTAATCTCGGCCAACTTCTTCAATTGGCGATGCAACAGTGGACATTCCGGCCAACTTAATCGCTGCAGATCTAGCGGTTCATTTTCAACTCGGTCGATCTGATCCACGCGGCTAGATTCCGATTCAGGTGGAAGTGTCGCGATATTCAACCGAGGCAAGGAGCTCATAACTGGCCGACTTGATTGAGGCTGAGTAAGCGTCGAGGCAACCTGTGAACGCTTGATTTTATTTTCCTTGGCACGCCGTAACGGTTGTCGCGAGACTTCACTCTCCGCCGGTTCAATTGGCTTGCTTGGCGGTGTCGCCGTAGCTTGATTAGCGGCGTCGGACGTGATGGCTTCGGTGGCACTAGCGAGCCATAATTGAATACCCGTTTTTAGCTGCGGGAGTTCGTCGATTTGCGATGGTTCTGGTACAACAACTGGGGCCTCAAACACAAGTGGGGCCGGTACTAAATACGTACTCACTGGAATCGTATATACAATCGGCGATGCTTTGATCGATTGAACTGCAATCGGAATCGGCGTCAACGGGGAATGAGACAATTGGGCATATCCGCCTCCACCAGACACGACGACCAAGCAGAAAAAGAACAGCACAACACTGCTGATCATTATGTGACGTAATACCGGTTTTAGAAACGTTCCGGTTGAGTGGTATTTGTTCTTTGCCATTTTTTCTTTGTACTATCTGAGAATCAATCAAAGCTACAATAAGCGTCTGTATAACTACTAACATCGGAAAAAAATGCCTATCAAATAGACCCGATTAAGGCCCTACATCGCAGAAATCACGTAAGATTTGACAATCTGGGTAAATTGCTAAAAGAATACCGTTAAGTCGTCTTCTAAATTGGCTTAGCCCAAGGTCCACTGGAGTCACCGCAGACGACCTTCCAACCATGGCTAGCGACGCCATGAAGCAAACAAGATTACTCATGAACAACCCCCGTCCAGTCACTGAACAAGATACATTGGCGATCTATCAGGCAGCTTGGTAGAGCGGGGTTCCTTACCGAACAATTCGACCCTCAATCGCCTTGCCGCCATAGCGTCCATAAACCCCAGTGCCCCATTGAACGCGCTGGGATATACGCGTTGCCTGCAATAGATCGCGGATCTTCCCCGTAACCTGCGAGCGCGCCAGCAGTAAACCATCTTGGTGAATTGAAAGTTCATTAGCTTTCAAAGAAAACGTCAATAACGTTGGCCCTGCTGTCCACTTCAGAGAGGCCGCCAGACAGCCGGGAGTCGTTAATTGATACACTTTGCCATAGGACTTCCATTTAGACGGCAGCAAAAACGGGTACTTTTGAGGCTCCCATGGATACGGCGCTTTGGCAGAAGTCGAGACATACAAATGCGCCCCACTGACAACCAAGCTTGTAACTCGCTGGCCCCACATATTACCAACACTGTTGCCCCGATTTTCAAGATCGTACGGATGGGTGATCTTGTCTGACACGATCGGATGCTCAAACATTCGCCGCGTAAAAAGCCATTGGTCGCTATCTGAGTTGTAACGCCATAACTCGCCCCAAGGCCATACGCCTACCATTAAATCACCACCGTAAATGATCGACGTTTGGGCTTCTCTCGCATTTGTTGACACTCCCTCCAATACCGGAGGCCAACCCGGCTGATCCCGAATCTGTTGACCATCAAAACTGAACACGCGACCCGTCGGATACTGACCCATCAACAACTGGTCGTGAAAACCAATAGTTGAATACAGCTGGTAACTTTTCCCAATATTCGGAGCAAGCAACATTTTCCATTGCCTATTTTCGAATGTATAGAAACCGCCAATATTTGAACCCGTCACAATCTGTTGCCCTAGTTGTCCCCAAGCAAACGTTGTTTCACCAACGACCGGAAGCCGCAGTGTTTCGGCCGTTGACAAATTGACCTGTGCTTGGCCGGGTGACCATGGGCAAGCATAAAGTCGGCTGAATCCTTCTTCGCCTTGCTCATAATAATGATAGGGCTTGCCGTTGCGATGAATGTGATAGAAGCAAAGATAGCCGTTGGCATAAAAAAACAACTCATAACGCCCCACTTGTGGAGCGGCTAGTATCTCATGATTGTTATAGGACACAGAACTGTCACCAAACACGAGCACGCCATTACCGACACGCATTGTCTCGTTAGTACCACCTGTAGCACTAACAGTTTTCCACGACTCAGAATCACTATCCCACGACTTTAAACCGCCATAGGTTGAGTACACCACATCATCACGACTGAACAGATAAGCACCCGTTAGATCATCACTTGGTCGAGGTAATTCTTTTACTGTAAATTCACGTTTTCCGTCCGTCGGGCGCACGAAGAACTGAACAGAATGCCGATCGCCGCGGTACCGTGTGTTGTACACGTTTTGAAAACCAGCTCCGATCATCAACGAACCGTTGTCACTGCTCAGTTCGAATAACGAGCCAAAACTCTGGCCCACATCATTTCCGCGATCAACAACAAGGCTAACTGTAAAATCCTCAGCCGCAGCAAACCACGGAAGAGCAAAAATTAGTAGGCTTAATCGACAGGCATAAATCATCGCTTTCATGATAACAATCCTTCTATCAAATATTTTTTGGACATACAAGCGTTCTCATGCGTGCTTACGAGCGACAATAACCCAACCATTGGCACGTAGATTGGGAACCCACCAGCGGTGTTTCAATTCGTGCTGTCGCGTGGAATGTAACGGTATCACTCTTTTAATCTGGAACCCTACCAATCGTAAATCCTTTTTAATCTCTCGCCATCGAAAAACATGCAAAAACATATTTGGCACGCCGCGATACTCAAACGTCTTATCGCCCAACTCTATTTTCCGAGAAAAACAACTCCTGACAATATTTTTCAACAACCACCACGGCCCGCCGGGATCATAGAAATTAAACCAGACGTTATGAATGTGTATCACGCAACTACCCCCAGACCGTGTAATACGTACCATATGCTGTAGTGCTTGACGGCGATTTTCACGACCTTGGATCATTCCCAAAGTGCTGAATAAACAAATACAGTGATCAACGCTATCGCTCGCCAATGCATCTAACTCGACCAAATTGGCCCGCACACACTGAATCGGTAACTCCGCTTTCTTAATTTTCTGCTGAATGACTTTTAACATTGGCCAAGAAAGGTCAACTGCCAGTCCGCGATATCCTGCTGCGCACAACGTCTCAAGTGCCCGGCCAGTTCCACAGCCTAAATCAGCAATCAAATCCTCGAGCTGGCCGTTCTGTTCCAGTTCGTCGAGGATGACTTGTTCGTCAAGGGAAAACAGACTGGTGTAGGCAAAGAAGTCGTCATAGTCCTCGGCGACGACCTTCGATTGCGTATAATCCCACAGCCCGCGGCTCACGCCGGTCGGTAACTGCCACCGTCGATGCTGATGCTCTGCCATAGGTCATATTCTACTGCACTTAGAAGTTGTATATTAGATGGACAAAGTTTAAACGAAGGTCGTAACATTACCACTCATTTTATTGTTGCCTTAGAACTAACGAGGGACCCAAGTCGATGCGAATCGCATATTTAGATTGTCTAAGTGGAATCTCCGGAGACATGATGCTCGGTGCATTGATCGACGCTGGCGTCGACATTGCAAAAATGCAAGCAGGAATTGATTCACTGGGATTACCGACGTGCCGCCTTGTCGCAGACACGGTTAGCAAATGCGGCTTCCGCGCAACCAATGTAAACGTGCAATACGAACCAGAACATGTACATCGACATCTTCATCACATAACCGAAATGATCGATAATAGTCAGCTCACAGAAAACCAAAAAGACTTAGCCAAACGCATATTCACAAAGCTAGGCCAAGCCGAGGCTCAAGTGCATGGCTGCTCGATCGAAAAAGTGCATTTCCACGAAGTCGGCGCGGTCGACTCGATTGCGGATATTGTCGGCACTGCCATCGGTTGGGATTTACTGGGTGTTGATCACGTCGCATGCTCGCCGATTCCCACCGGCATTGGCACCGTAAAAATTGCGCATGGTACTGTCAGTATCCCAGCGCCCGCCACGGCCGAATTACTAGCCAACATTCCCTTGGCTCAATCTGATATTGCCGCCGAATTAACGACGCCGACCGGTGCGGCAATTGTAGCGACCATTGTTAATACATTCGGCAGCTTGCCCGCGATGCAAATTAAAACCGTAGCCTGTGGTGCCGGCGATCGTGATCTTGAAAATCAACCAAACGTTCTGCGGTTGTTAATTGGCGAAATAGAGAGCACTGTAAAATCGTCCGACGATCAAACCCACGATGAAGTGTGGGTACTGGAAACAAACATCGATGACATGACCGGTGAAGCCATCGGGCATTGTTGTGGACTTTTACAGCAAGCCGGTGTTCTCGACGTGTACACCACAGCGATTCAAATGAAAAAGAACCGGCCGGGTGTGACGCTAACCGCTTTATGCCACGACGATGCAGTTGCTGAAGCTGAGCGGATTATATTTAAGCAGACGACGACCCTAGGAATACGCAAATGGACAGCTCAACGACATATACTCCGACGTCAGCCACATACAGTGGAAACAACTTGGGGGCCTCTATTGGGGAAACTCGCGACGCTACCAAACGGCGATCAACGTTTTTCACCGGAGTATGAATCCGCTCGGGAAATCAGCGAGCGCGAAGACATTCCATTACAGCGAGTGCTCGCTGCTGCTGTCACCGCATACCTTGATTCACTCAACAAGGAGTAAACCATGACGGAGCAATCCATGTCCACTGATCAAGAAACTTCACTAGCAGATTTGAAACAGGTCGTTGCAGAATTTGTGCACGAACGCGATTGGGAACAATTCCATAGCCCGAAAAATATCAGCATGGCACTGGCGATTGAAGTCGCTGAGTTAATGGAACATTTTCAGTGGATCTCGATGGATGAATCACGCGACTGTCGTGACGATGCAGACAAGTTACAAGAAGTAAGCGAGGAACTGGCTGATTGCATGTGCTATTTATTAGCCATGGCAAACCAACTCAACCTCGACATCTCAACATCACTACTGCAGAAAATGAAAAAGAACCGGCTCAAATATCCCGCACAAGAGTTTCAGGGACGCTATGGGCACAAGCATCAACTATCGGATGTTGATCCTTCGCAGGGCGACGTGGATTAACGGCCACCTGGCAAACCGCCTTCGCTAACTGATTTATGGTTTGCTGGGACATCGCTGGATAGATTGGCAAAAATACGGAATTGTCAAGAATGCGATCGGTCGTCGATATGGATTGAACCGCAGCGTCTTTCATCGTGGGAGCATTAGGAACTTTGACCATCGACCCACGTTGGTCCGCGTCAAATCCACATGCGCGTAGATTTTGAATTGTCTCGAGCGGGTTATCTGTTTCAACTGGAAATACCCAAAAGTAATTTGAAGTGGCGGCACTGCCGGGCAAATCGTATTGCTGACCGAGGTGGTCGCGCAAGAGTTCACCCAGTTCGCAATGGCGTTCTAATCGACGCTCATCAAAACTCGTAATCCGGCGTTTCAACACACTTAATAACGCCGCACAGGGCTGCTGCCGGATTCTTAAAAACAACTTGTCTGCGGGAAATCCCTTTACACTCTTTTTCAAAATCTCGCTGTAATCCTTGCCAAGCAATCTTAAGGTCGCGATAAAAACTGTTATGGGTAGTCGATAGGAGAGGAACTTAAGGAAACCATATTTAACCACACGCTTAAAGTATGCCAGCGTGGATTGTGTTGGATACGCTTGCTGGATTTGCACCATCTCTTTTGTCAATTTACCATCAGCAACGCAAAGTACAGCTCCGCCGAGAGCAGTGGCCGTTTTTATCGGCCCGAAACTGTACATGGCCACGTCACTAACATCTGATTTTCCTTGCGGCATGCCGCGAAAGGATTGAGCGCAGTCTTCGATCAACAACAATCCATGCTGTTGCGTAATACGAGCATAGGGTTGCATGCCGATTTGTGTGCCAAAGAGGTGAGCAATTAGCACGAGTCGTGTTTTGTCAGTGATCGCTGATTCAACGTCTTCGGGTGTTGGAGCAAGTGTCTCAAATTTTAGATCAACCGGTACCGCCACGAGCCCGTGTTCAGCGATAATTTTGAGAATCCCATCAATCGTCATAGCGCTGACAATGACTTCGCTACCGCGAGGTAATTCCAATGCTTGCAATAGAACATCGAGGCCAGATCGTACGCTTAAGCAAGTGAACGCGTGCCGCGAATCTCGCCAGCATTGATTGACGGCGGTCGTGTCGACACGGTTTGGAAGAAGACAATGCGCAAATGCACTAGCCAGATCGAGCCAACCAATATCAATTCGTTTTCGCACCCACATAACGCAACTTTTTAAGTTCTGGTTTTCACTCTTTGGTTATCTTATTGCTACCAAATATTATAACCCAAACAGCACTGAGACTTACACTCATTAATAGCTATTGGATGAATCTGGAAACGTCTTCGATTGAACTTCTTGGCAATACTGCAATACCGCATCACTAATTGTATTTTGCAGGTGCGCGTATTCTTTTACAAAACGCGGTGGAGAATCGGTTAGCCCGAGCAGATCATTGATAACGAGAACCTGCCCATCACAATGCTCGCCGGCACCGATCCCGATCGTCGGAATCGATAACGCCTCGGTAATCTTCGCGGCGATCGCTGCTTCCATACATTCGAGTACAATAGAAAACGCCCCCGCATCTTCGACGGCTTTGGCATCAGCCAACAATTGCTCTTCATTTCGCTGTACTTTATAGCCACCTATCGTCAATACACTTTGTGGCTGTAAGCCAATATGACCCATGACGGGAATTCCAGCTGAAACTAAAGCAGCGATCGTACCGGCCTGTTGTACTCCACCTTCAATTTTGACCGTTTGACACTCAGTCTCTTTCAGAATCCTAGCGGCGGCGGCTATCGCTTTGTGATCACCCACGAGGTGTGTCGGAAAGGGAAGATCCACCACAATCAGGCTGTGTTGAACAGCGCGACCTACCATTTCGGCGTGGTAAATAATTTCGTCAAGCGAGACCTTTAATGTTGTCTCGCGCCCTTGCACGACCATACCTAAGGAATCACCTACTAAAATCCCATCAACACCCGCTTGATCAAGAATCTTAGCGATCGTGTAATCATACGCCGTCAGCATCGTAATCCGCTGGCCTTGACGCTTTAAGTCAATGAAATCGTCTACAGTACACTGTTTTTTTGCTGCGGCCATTATTGATTTGTTCAGCTTCGCTTTTCCAACAAGCTATAATATAAGAAGAAGAAGACTTGTCGCTTATCGACTATACTGCATTTTCAAGTAAACTGATATGGTCTAACTATAGATGGCTCAGGGAATAATTAGTTTAATCGGAAATGAATCATGACAAAGCTTAGCAAATTCAATCACATTTTTTCATCATTCATTTTGGCAGTATTTATTTTTGCTACTTGCACCGCCAATGCACAACAGCAGCCACCACCTAAGGAAACATTACGCGGTGACGGTACTGTCATTGCTATGGGTGCTGGCAAAATTCAAGTCGAGTTAAAAGACGGTAAAAAATGGGTCATCTATATACCCGATAAGCCGGAGTATATTGACGTCTCGGGGACTGCAGTACTGCCATGGTTAAAGCGTGGAATGTTCGTTAGCTTTACGGGGTTGTTCGATGCAACGGGAGCACCGCAGACTGAGATAAGAGACATTCTAGTATTTCAGCCAAACAAAGATACTAAACTAGGGGCTCAGCGAGACGGGATCTCAGGCGCGAATAAAAATCTATTTGGCGGGAATCCGAGTCCGAATGCCGTCCAAACCGCCCGCTTTATCATCTCCGGAAGATTGGTCAATATCAACAACGGAAAAATGGTAGTCGCCGCACCAGGATTTCAAACAACGGTTTCGCTAGCCAAGAAAATGACGATCCGCGTCAAAAGCCATAACCCCAGCCTGATCCGCGTGGGTGATAAAGTCACCGTCGACGCTTGGTACTATGCAAGCCAAGCACAATTTATGCAAGCCAAAGCCAACAGCTTGAAGTTCATCTCCGAAAAACCATACGGTTATGTCGAAAAACCAATGGTGGCAGAAGACGAAAAACCAGCACCAGCAGAAAAAAAAGACGACGACGCGAAGTAGTGGTCTCCTTTTCCCCACTCCTGTACACATCGCTTGTACACATCGTTTCAGGGGACAAACTACACTGTTCAGCTGCCGCGTTGCACCAAAAACTAACTACCCGTAGATATAGTGTTAACGGGTATTATGAACACAAGGGATCTACGAGTAATTAGCAATGTAATTAAACGCTGCGTCCGTTAAAAAGTTTCGGCGACAAAAAAATTCCTTCGCTCCAGCAGCATACGCCCATTGTGAGCCTTGCATTTCAAACCTATAATTGCCTCTTAAAGAAGCGAATACGCTTTAGTTTCTCGTAAACAACCACTAACAATCTGTTTGTTAGTGAAAAAGTCACAAACACGGTAAGATCACAATCACAAGTGTTTGATTGACCACTGTTTCCGGTTTTAGTTCATTGAGTTTTGAAGGAGAATATCGTGACAATTCGTGTCGCAATTAACGGGTTCGGCCGTATCGGACGACTAACTTTTCGTAATCTAGTTCGTCGTAGTGATGAATTTGAAGTGGTCGCAATCAACGACCTTACAGACAATAAAACCCTACGTACACTGTTGAAATACGACAGTATCCACGGTCGCTTTGACGGTGATGTGGAATACGATGACGACAACCTAATTGTCGATGGCAAGGCGATCCGTGCACTTGCCGAACGTAATCCAGCAGATTTACCTTGGGGTGACCTCGGAGTTGATATCGTAGTTGAAAGTACTGGTATTTTCACTGCCCGTGGTGGTGATGGTAAAGCCGGTTACTCTTCACACATTGACGCTGGAGCCAAGAAAGTCATTCTCAGTGCCCCCGCTAAAGACGGTGCTGACTTGACCGTCGTCCTCGGAGTTAACGAACATTTGTTGACTCCAGAAATGCAGTGTGTTTCCAATGCAAGTTGTACGACTAACTGTCTGGCACCTGTTGCCAAAGTTCTTCACGAACAATACGGCATTGAATCAGGCTTGATGACAACCGTTCACGCTTACACCAACGACCAACGGATGCAGGATATGCCTCACCCCGACCTCTATCGAGCTCGCGCTGGTGCCCAAAACATCATTCCGACGTCGACTGGAGCGGCCAAAGCCGTTGGTCTTGTAATTCCTGAACTCGATGGCAAACTCACTGGGATCGCACTGCGAGTACCTGTGCCTACTGGTTCGGTTGTCGATCTGACCGTTAATCTTGGCAAAGCAACAACGGCAGAAGCAATTAACAATGCCATCCGTGAAGCTGCTGAAGGCCCATTAAAGGGCATTCTGAAGTATACCGAAGATCCATTGGTGTCGACTGACATTATTGGTGATCCACACAGTTCGATTTTCGCACCGGACTTTACGCAAGTCCTCGGTGGTGAAGGAACCTTTGCGAAAGTCGTGAGCTGGTACGACAACGAATGGGGCTACTCCAACCGTACGACTGACCTTTGTGGAATCTTAGGTAAGATGTAGTCATATAAGTATTCGTTGCTTCAAGTGACGAGCACAAACGTGTATAACTAAACCGCAGTGGCGTTGATTCGCAACTGCGGTTTTTTTCATTCAACAACCACTCCTATTACTGTTTAACTCATTAAAAGCCTATCTTCATGATCCAATTCTCAGAAATCCAACAGCCAGCTCCTAACATGGATCTAGTCACCTCCAATCGCACCGAGCTGCGCAATCAAATTGAGTCCTCCAATAGCGTTGAGGACATTCGCTTGGCCATACAACAGTGGGATCAAGATCGCCGGGAAACAAGCACATGGGAAGCACTTGTTAATCTTCGTTTTTGCCAAGACACAACCGACGAGCAAGCCAAACAAGCTCAAGACGAAGTGGACCAGTTACAACCAAAACTGACTGAACTCGACATTAACATTAAACGCGTCCTAGTTAGCCATCCGTTGCGAACCGCTCTTGAGCAGGAAACAGGTTCTCAGTTATTTGCCTTATGGGAAGCTGAAATTCCGACGTTCGACCCCGTCATTGCCGACGACATGATCCGAGAATCTGGATTGAAGACCAAATACACGACACTGATGGCTTCCGCTAAACTCGAATTTGATGGCGACACGCTTAACCACTCGACCATCACTCGCTATCGTGAAAACGCCGACCGCGATCTGCGTTACGGCGCGGAACTAGTACGTTGGCAGTGGTTTGATGAACACGCCGAAGAGCTCGATGATTTGTTCGATGAACTGGTCGCTTTGCGTCATGGTATGGCACAAAAACTTGAATTCGAAAACTACGTCGACTTGGGCTATCAAATCATGAGCCGTATCGATTACGACCAACGCGACGTTGCACGATACCGAGATATGGTTCGCGAAGAAGTCACACCACTGGGCCAACAAATTCGTGACCTTCAAGCGATCACCCTAGGCATCGATAAAACCATGTACTGGGATGAATCGGTCTATCTCAAAGCGGGCAATCCGCTGCCTTCGAGTGACTACGACACGATGATTAGTCAAGCGACTGAGATGTTTAATAACATGAGTTATGGTCTTGATGATTTTTTTCGTATCATGAACGAAGGCGGTTTCATGGATCTGCCGAGTCGAGAGGGTAAAGCAGGTGGTGGATTTTGCACCTCGTTTAGCACGGTCGGCATGCCCTATATCTACGCCAACTTTAAAGGCACTCGAGCTGATGTCCAAGTTTTTACTCACGAAATGGGGCACGCGTTTCAGTGCTACATGAGTCGCCAACAACCGTGGTTTGACTACCTCTGGCCAACCTATGAGTCATGTGAAATTCACTCCATGGCTCTCGAGATGTTATGTTACCCACAAATGGAGCGGTTCTTCGGCGATGGTGCCGCCGACTTCCGTCACATTGACCTTGCGAGCACACTCACATTTCTACCCTACGGTGTTTCCGTTGACGAATTCCAACACATGGTTTATGCCAAACCGCAAGCCAGTCGAAAAGAACGTCACGAAATGTGGCAACAACTTGAATCAACCTACGAGCCCTATTTGGACTATGGTGATTTACCTCACGTAAGTAGCGGCGGGCGGTGGCAAGAAAAACAACACATTTTCCGATCGCCTTTCTATTATATCGATTACACACTGGCGCAAACCTGCGCGTTACAGTTTTGGATCAAAGCCGAAGAGAATCGCGAACAAGCAATGGAAGATTATGTTGCATTATGCAAACGCGGCGGCGAAGCGCCGTTTCAGGAGTTGGTAGCCAGCGCCAATCTTATCAGCCCATTTAAAGAAGGCTGTTTGCGAGATGTTGTAGCCCATAGTCGCCAAGTCTTAGGCCTATAATATTAGGTGTAAGAAAAAAGTGCTCAGTTTACAAAGTCCGGAGTTTACTATGAAATTTCGACTCTCGCCCGTTGCCGTTGCAATTACTGTTGTGCTGTTGACTATCTCGACGGCCGTAGCCTGCCTGTGGGATTCTGATACCCTAGCTCAAGAACGTGCAAAATTTCCCTCGGCGTTGGAATTGATCGCTGGCAAATTCCCGCGTCATAGTCCCGCTTTCTACCAATGGCGAATCGAAGACCGCCAAGCCAAACTTGAAAGCGGTGATGACCAAGCGAGTTATTATGACGATATTGCCGTTGCTCACGACAAGTTAAGGCAAGACGATCAAGCAATTGAGTGGATGCATAAGAAAGCGGCAACATTCAATGACAGTGTTGACAACCGCTATAAGACTGCCGCCAATCTAGGAACATTCTATTTACACTCACGGCAACTCGACAAAGGCATCGAACAGCTCGAACTTGCCATCCAGATAAATCCTAATGCTCACTTTGGGCGTGAACGGTATCAGTTATATCTGGCAAAGTATATTAAGTTGCGTTTAGCGAATGGTCACCTGAGTGGCGGGCAACTGATTCTCCCGTTGCGCTATGACCACAACCATGATTCCCAAGTATCTAAACTGGAATCCGATTCATCACAAGACACACAGCAAGATCATCCTCATAAACAAGTTCGCGATTTTGGAGTTGCGGTTGTCTATTTTGACGACGGTACTTTCCGTCGAATCGATGAAAAACAAACAGCCGATGCGGTAACGGGCATTTTAGGAATGATGCGATTTGGCCATTATGATTCACCAGTGCTGCTGGAATGCTTAGGGGATTTATTGAGTGAAACTAGTAGTGTCAATCAAAACTCCGCGTACACAATTGCTGCCCGAGCGTACATGCGAGCTGCCGATTTACTACCGCAAGAAGATGAGGTGTCGCGTGACAAATATCACGAACTGGTCAACCGCGTGATGCACTTTAAAGAAAACCAAGACCAAAAAGACATCCGCCACTTTCTAAAACTAGAACTGGCAGAAGCAAATGAATACTACAGACAAATCGTCGCAGATGAAGAACTGTGGATATCTCAAAACGCTGATGTCGAAGCGCTCTTTCAAGCAAAGTATTATGCTAGCAAGGATGACCAAGTTAGGTTAAATAGCCACGCTGACGTCAAGCCAGTCATAAACCAAGTCAACACATTTGCAGAAGTGGGGGTGTTCGTCGCTATTACACTCTTATTATTTGCATCCATATGCCTGTATTTTCTCCGACGATTC
>TARA_B110000263_G_scaffold244421_1_pt1 | contig 18170 bp, 11 predicted proteins | sample TARA_B110000263 | Tara Oceans TARA_B110000263 (sample SAMEA4397730) | marine metagenome | biome: Polar Biome; feature: [MES] marine water layer (ENVO:01000295) within the mesopelagic zone...; material: water (ENVO:00002006), including particulate matter (ENVO:01000060) such...
CGAGAGTCGATTCGCCGAGGTGTTTCCAAATTAGCACGAGCAGTAAAAGTTACGCTTGGTCCAAAGGGACGTAACGTCATTCTGCAAAAGAGCTTTGGTTCCCCTACGGTAACCAAGGACGGCGTGACAGTCGCCAAAGAAATCGACCTCGAAGATGTCTTTGAAAATATGGGAGCTCGCATGGTTCGCGAAGTTGCCAGTAAAACAAGTGATGTCGCCGGCGATGGCACAACAACAGCAACAGTTATGGCTGAAGCGATCTTCACCGAAGGTCTTAAGGCAGTTGTGGCGGGCGTCAATCCAATTCAAATGAAGGCTGGTATTGAACTTGCAGTCGACGACATTATTGAAAAACTACACAAGATGTCGATCAAAATCAAAAACCGCGATGAAATGGCTAATGTCGCTTCCATCGCTGCTAACAATGATCGTGAAATCGGTGATTTGCTTGCCGACGCCATGGCTAAAGTTGGTAAAGACGGTGTGATTACTGTTGACGAAGGCAAGAGCCTGACAACCGATGTTGAATGGGTTGAAGGTATGCAGTTCGATCGCGGTTACTTGTCTCCTTACTTCGTAACCGATTCCAACACTATGGAAGCTGTTCTTGAAGATGCCTATGTGTTGGTATTTGAAAAGAAAATTACAAATATCAAAGATCTCGTGCCGCTACTTGAGCAAGTTGCCCAACAGGGTAAACCGCTGTTGATCGTCGCAGAAGACGTCGAAGGCGAAGCATTGGCTACCTTGGTTATCAACCGCTTGCGTGGTTCGTTCCAATGTGTGGCTGTGAAAGCCCCTGGCTATGGCGATCGCCGTAAAGCGATGATGGAAGATATCTCTATCCTCACCGGTGGTACTGCAATTTTTGAAACGCTTGGCATCAAACTAGAATCCCTGAAACTAACGGACCTCGGTCGAGCTAAACACGTGATTGTCGACAAAGACAATACAACGCTTATCGAAGGTGGTGGTAAGAGCAGTGATATCAAAGCACGCATCGATCAGTTGCGTCGTGAAATTGATAATTCAACGAGTGACTACGATCGTGAAAAACTCGAAGAACGTCTAGCTAAGCTTTCCGGTGGTGTTGCAAAAGTAAACGTTGGTGCTGCTACAGAAACCGAAATGAAAGAACGTAAAGCTCGAGTTGAAGACGCTTTGCATGCTACGCGAGCTGCTGTTTCAGAAGGTATTTTACCAGGTGGCGGCGTTGCAGTATTGCGAGCATCTTCTAAAGTCAAACCAGCGGACTCGTTAACCGATGATGAAAAACTTGGCTACGATATCGTAGTCCGAGCGGTACGTGCTCCACTTAATACTATCGTTGCCAACGCTGGGAAAGACGGCGGAATCATCTGTGAACGCATCCTCAGCGAATCCGGAAACTTCGGCTATAACGCTCTGACAGATAAGTTTGAAGACCTAGTCAAAGCTGGCGTTATTGATCCCACTAAAGTGACTTGTACCGCTTTGGCGAATGCTGCTAGTGTAGCAACTCTTTTGCTGACAAGTGACGCTTTGGTTGCTGATAAGCCTAAGGATTACGACGGTGGCCATGGTGGCGATTACGATCTTTATTAAGAACTAAAGAGCCCTCAAGCGGCAAATTGAATTTAACGAACCGACTGTGATGTGCGAGCATTGCGGTCGGTTTTTTTATTCCCGTGTAGTGACCGTCTCCGCCGAACGAGGATAGCCGCCTGTTAGACAACGGCTTGCCGATCGACGGGGGCAAAACACTCGACGCCGTCTATTTGCCAATACAGAAGGTGCTGAAGATTTCCTCGAGGATGTCGTCGTTGTAGACGGTACCGACGATCACGCCGAGGTGATGCAAGACTTCACGTAATTCCGCTGCTAGCAATTCGTCGCCTTGTTCCGTACTGCACAACCCCAACGCTCGTTCAATGCTAGTCGTTGCGTGCAACAACATCTCCTGGCATCGCGAGGCCGTTTGCTGCAAGATGATTGCTTCCCCCGATTGGCGTTGTAAGCGTACGGCTATGAGTGTCTTTAATGCCGCGAGTCCCTCCTCGTGTCCGGATTTGACAGAGGTCGTGACATCAGCAACCTCAGTGGAATCGAAATCAGCGTGATCGCCTTTGGTTTGTACCACAATACGAGCATGCGGTGGTGCCGTCTGTAACTGTTGCCTTTCCCACGGTGACAGTTGCCTCACGCCATCAATGCATAAAATCTCAAGATGAGCATACCGTTGTTGCTCGCTAGCCATTTCTCGCGCCTGTTGTTCGATCACGCTTTCACTTACAACAGCGGACTCGATACCCGCTGTATCAATTAACAAGCAGGGCATTCCGTTTAGCTGCAGCGACTGCGAGACGTAATCACGTGTTGTTCCAGCGATTTCAGAGACAATGGCCAATGGTTGTTCTGCGAGTGCATTAAACAACGTACTCTTACCCGCATTCGCTTCACCTCGTAGAACAATGCGATATTCCATGCCACTAACGAGTCGTTGTTCTAGTTGTAAAGCGATAGCCACTAATTCCTGATGCACATTACCGACTTGCTGTTTAATTTCGTCTCGTGCAATGAACTCGATGTCTTCTTCCGCAAAATCCAGTCCCGCTTCTAGATGGGCAAGCATTGTCAGGAGTTGTTGCCGTAGAGTTTCAAAGCGTGAGTTGAGTCCGCCGGCGAGTTGTGAAAGCGCAAGGTCAAGTTCTTTTTTATCCCGCGCATCGATCACTCCCAATACTGCTTCGGCTTGCGTCAGGTCAATCCGCCCCGCTAGAAACGCTCGCAAGGTAAATTCGCCAGGTTGTGCTACTCGAATACAATTGTCTTGTTCGGTGTCCGTCGCCGATGATTGAGTGTCCAGACAAATGGTATTAAGGATAAATTGTAAAAGTGGCCCCGCTCCCGGCAGATGCAGTTCTGCGGAGGACTGTTGAGTATAGCTTCGCGCATCCGGCCAATAGTAGAGATCCGCGGGGACACTGGGGAATCCGTCTAAGTTACGTGTAGCAACTCGATAAACGGTCGCTGAAGCCGCGGAGGCGACGATTGACTCAATATCGGCAATGACGCGTCCGAGGGCAGGTTCTACGTCTGGACCGCTTAAACGAATGATCCCCCGCTGTGCGGCGCCTGCAGCAGAGGCAATTGCGACAATGGTATCCTCGGTAGAAAACATATCTCAATTTCACCAAGCTTGCGGAAGTGCGCCAGTCGATTATCGTCGACGACGTCGGTTGCCTTTGAGGTTATCAAGTTGTTTACGACGGTCATTGTCGCCACCTTTGGCTTGTTGACGTTGCTGTTGCTCGGCCATCTGAGCCATACGATGCATGAAGCCCGGTTTCTTTTTCTTGTTTTTCTGTTTTTCGGCTAAGGCTTCTAAATAAGCATCTGGGTCACGGACTTTTGGCAACATCTTACGTTCTAGCAGGCCCCAAGTACTGGATGCGATAAAGTAGATGCAAAGCCCGCTGGCGACTCGGAAAAACATAATACCCATAAAGAGCATCATGAATTTCATCATTTTTTGTGCCATCTTCTGAGTGTCGTCGGTTGTTGGCGGAGCGTATATTTTTTGTTGCAACATGAATAACGCAATGGTGATTATTGGCAGCAAGTTGACGTACGGTCCTAGGAACCCGCCACGATTTATGAAGATTGCGGATTGTTCGCCCCAGTAAACGAGCATGTCTGGACCAGCCAGGTTGGTACACCAATTTAGCCCGTCCAGCAGTGGTTCGCCTCGCAGTTCAGTGTTGACCATGATAGTGCGATAGAGCCCAAAAAAAATCGGCATTTGGAAGAATACGGGCAAGCATCCGCTCAACGGGTTGTAACCGTATTTGCCAAAGAGTTCTTGCGTCTTGAGTGATTTCTTTTGAGCGTCATCTTTGTATTTGTCGCCAATTCGTTTCATTTGAGGCTTAAGGAATCCCATCATTTGGGCGCCGCGAACTTGCTTTCGACTCAATGGATGCAAACACGCTCGAACCATGACTGTTAGTAAGATAATGGCGATTCCGTAATTGCCGAATATGCTATAGAAAAAGCTAAGAATGCTACCGAGCACCAATGCAATGCTTCGAAACCAACCATATTCGATAAGTCCGTCCATTTGATAGTTAGCAAGGACGTCGTCATTTTTTGGACCGGCGAATATTTGAAAATGTTGAGAGTGCCGAGCCTTGGGCTCTAATATAATGTGCTTGCTCTGTACAAAAAATGAAGTATTGGGAAGCTCCGCCGTCTTTTTGTTTGTTGCCAATACGGCCAAACTAGTTTCCGCGGGGAAACTTCTTGCTTCTTTGAGCACCATCGACTGCTCCGACTCAGCAGGATCGTCATTAGCGGAAGGGGGAGTGCTAAAGCCGACCGCGAAGAATTGTGAATCGGAAACAATATACTGATAGAATTGGTCTCCAGGTTCGATCGGATTGAGCAGTGATTCAAAGGGCACGTCCACGTTTTCTTGAGCGTATGCAACGATGTCAGCACCACGCAAATCGTCTTCCTCACCGTTGATTTTCCATTTGATATCTCGCTTTTTGGACGTGGAGGTCCACCAAGTTTCATTGATGATATTGTTACCGCCATCTTGCCGAAACACGATGCTTTGACGTGCGCTTGAAAGATTCGTAAACGCGAGGTCAAGGTCAAGATGATAAGGCAACTCTTTTGTCGGATCGGCTAATGTAAATCGTTTGGTGATTTTTAGTTCAGCAGACGTGCTGTCACCTTGGATATCATCACTTGATTCACTTTCAGTGTCTGCCGCGTCTTTATCTTGTTGCGGCAACGTCACGACGATAGTGAATTCGATATAGTTAGCGTCATTGTCAATTTTCACATCCCAAATGCTGTGGCGCATTGAGGCGATGTTGTCGAGTTCGCTGTCTGCCAGCGCCGCACTGGTGTTATTGATTTGGACGAGCGACGTCAAAAACGAATAGGGTGCTTCGCGAAAAGGCATTGTGTCAGGATCAGGATCGATAATCTCCAAAGGACGCTGACCAAGCGTCGTGGTAAACGTCAACTTGGCGGCAAGATTGTCGTCACGCACCACCTCGATATCGATTTCCTGAGCTGGTTGGGTCTGTTGCAGTATGTTCTGCAAGTCGTCAGCCTTGGTGATTTCGTGGCCGTTGAGACTAGTGATGATGTCACCGATTTGTAGTCCCGTAATCCCTGACTTCGTAGTAGCTAATGCGGCGGGTGTGCCATCGGCAACAACTCGGATTTTCGCTCCCGGTGGGTTACCGGTGTCAGTTGCTGCTAGATATCCCAGATAACCGTATTTAAATTCAATGACGCCGTATTTTAGGGCGTCGCGGTCATTGACGTTGCGTTCGACGAGTTCGAGGCGTTCTAGGGCAGCACCACGATTCGAAAAATAGGCGATATACTTTTGCGAGGCAGCAGGGTCATAAGAACCAATTGCGATAATCTGCTCGTCTTGCTGCGTACCGATAATTGGCGCTGTTGGTGCTGTATCCAACTCCGCTGCGGCTGCCGCTTGTTGCTCGAGTTCCTGTTTCTGAGCCGCCGGATCCTTAGGTCCGATGTCAAAAAATCGCATGACAATCTGCATGCCCAACATCATCATTGCCATAATCAGCAAAAAACGGAGGAGTTGATTCTTATCCACCTGTGTATCCTTGGGTAATCGAGTATTAGGTAAACAGCCATTCTGACGCAGTTTGGTCAGTCTGCAAAGGCGTAATCAAGTCCAGCGTTTCATTTTCCGTCGTGTAAACGGTCCCCGAGGAACTTGTCGAGGTCACTGATAGCGTAGATTTTTTGGGATGTCAGAGAGACATCATATTTAATTCTACGAAATTCGATACTGTTGTCAGCATCGTCAAGTATGACATAGGAACTGCGGCAGTCTCCGTCGCGTGGTTGTCCGATACTACCGACATTAATCATCGATTTCTCATCAGTGAGTTGGTACTTGAAATCGATTTCTGAGGGGCTTAAGAATCGGAAATCTTCCGTGAAAACTCCCGGAATATGCGTGTGCCCTTGAAAACAGTATTGCGGGATGAGAGAGAATATCTTTTCCATTTTGCGGCGATTATGGATGTCTTCGGGAAACACGTATTCATTGAGTGGACTGCGAGCACTGCCATGGACAAACAGATAATTCCCGACTTGCTTGGTACGAGGTAGTTCAGCAAGGAACTGCCAACGTCGTTTCTGGTCGGCGTTATTGGCATCCGTACATTCGAGTTGTTGGCGTGTCCAAAAAATCGCACGTTCGGCTGTACTGCTGAATCCTGCGGGATCGAATAGGGCAGCTTGATCGTGGTTACCCAGAATGCAAAGATCGAAATTCATGACAGCGTCGATACAGGCTTGTGGGTCGGGACCATAGCCGATGACATCTCCGAGACAGAAGATAGTTTTAATACCTTGGTCTTCGATGTCTGCGAGGACGCATACTAGTGCGTTCAGATTACCGTGAATGTCACTGACTAACGCTCGTTTCAATGCGTAGAATCCTGTCGCTTTTTTAAGGCCTGTTATCTGCCGGCTTTTAAGCGATCGCCGAGAGAATTATGTAATTGTTCGATGCTATATATTTTACGCGCAGTTTCGTCGTAAGCATAGCTGAGCCGGCGGAATTGTAGCTGATTCGTTTCCGAATCAAAGATGGTATAGCAACTACGTGGGTCTTCATCGCGAGGTTGTCCAACACTACCGACATTGATCAACGCTTTTTCGGATCCGAGTTGAATTTCGTAGTCACATTCGTCAGGAGTAATAAAATCAAAGTCATGCGTAAAAACACCTGGGATGTGTGTATGCCCTTGGAAACAGTATTGGGTAACGCGGCTGAAAATTGCTTCGAGTTTCGGGCGTTTATAGACGTCCTCGGGAAACACATACTCATTGGTTGGTTCACGGGCGCTGCCGTGGACAAATAAGAGGTTGCCTTCACTGTGTTGCTTAGGCAATTCACCTAAGAACTCAAATCTTTTATCGGCTTGTTTTGAATTGCCAGCGGATTTTTCTAGCTGATCACGTGTCCAGTATACCGCTTGTAGAGCGACTGGATTGAATCCATCCGGGTCAAACAGTGTCGCTTCATCATGGTTGCCGAGGATAGTAATATCACACGAACGCATCACCTCATCGAGGCACTCGCGAGGATTGGGCCCATAGCCGACGATATCCCCGAGGCAAAATATGCGCGGAATTTGTTGTTCACGGACATCCGCCAGCACGGTTTGCAGTGCCTCAAAGTTTCCGTGGATGTCGCTGATTAATGCTGTTTTCACAATGACCGTTTAATGTATGCAGGTTACAATTTGTAACTATTAATAGAATTGTTTTTTCTCAATGAATCAATACCTTGGGCAGCTAGATTAATTATTCGCGTTTTGTGGTTTGTAGACAACCAAAGAATTGATTCACGCGCGCAACCGCGTTCGCCAAGTAATGTTACGACTATATATAGGTATCGGATAGAAGTTTGAAAATACTAGGCCTTGAAACCACCGAACGACGGGCTACCGTTACCCTCTTGGATAATTGCGAAGTGGTTGTCGATATGACACTCGGCGACGAAGCACGCTCGGCTAGTTTGTTGGCTCCAGGAATTCAATCGGCATTACTACAGGCCCAGTGGCAAGCGACGGACCTCGACCGAATTGCTGTCACGGTTGGTCCGGGGTCGTTTACGGGACTGCGCGTTGGTGTAACCACGGCAAAAACTCTAGCGTATGCATTGGGTATTGATGTGATTGGAGTGAACACGTTAGCAGTGTTGGCGAGTCAAGTTGACCACACGGGCGCCGTGGAATCTGTGATGGACGCGCAACGCAATGAAGTGTTTCGCCAACGCTTTGAAGTATGCGATGGTGTCGCTGTAGCGTGTGGTGATGTCACGATAGAAGATGATCTGCAGTGGCAGCAAGAGATAGAAACGAACGTTGTTGTTACGGGTCCGGTGCTGAAAAAACTGAAACCCCTATTTACTCGTGATATACAAACAGCCCCGACCTCGCAGTGGATACCGCTCGCGGCAACGGTCGCTCGACTTGCCGCGAACTTAGAACCTGTCGGCACCCCGTTTGAACTCAATCCGATCTATTATCGCAAGAGTGCTGCTGAGGAAAAACGGGCCGATTGATATCCCGCAGTAATACAAGATCGCACAAATTAACAAGAATGCGAATCAGTTTAGAGTGCTTCTAGGACTTGAGCGGCTGCGTCAATCGTGTTTTGAATGTCGCTTGTCGTATGAGCGGTTGAGATAAACATCGCTTCGTACTGACTACAGGGTAGATAGACCCCGTTTTGGATCATGCCCCAAAAGTACTTCCCGAATTGTTCCGTGTTACATTCCGCTGCGTCAGCCCAACTCGTCACCGGCCCGGAATGAAAGAACAGGGTCAACATACTGCCGACTCGTTGTACACAACACCGTTTGCCGGCTGCATCGGCTACCGTCTGCAGGCCTGTTGCGAGTTGTTCGCCAAGTTCTTCTAACGCGGCATAGGGCGAGTTGTCACGTAGTTCGGTGAGCGTCGCAATTCCGGCGGCACAGGCAATCGGATTGCCGCTGAGTGTACCAGCTTGAAAGATCTTACCGGCGGGTAAAATATGGTTCATGATTTCCGCTTGTCCACCATAAGCTCCGATCGGCATACCGCCACCGACGATTTTTCCGAGAGTTGTGATGTCTGGCGAAATATCCAACAACGTTTGGGCGCCGCCATAGCCCACGCGGAATCCAGTCATCACTTCATCGCAGATCAATAGTGCTCCGGCGTCTTGAGTACACTTGCGCAAGGCAGTCAAAAATTCTTGATGTGGAACGACACACCCCATGTTACCTACGACTGGTTCAAAAATGACTCCCGCGATATTCGATCCGTGCTCGGTAAACGCTTGTTCCAATCCCGCAGCGTCGTTATACGCTAATATCAGCGTGTCTCGACTGGTACCCGCAGTCACTCCTGGTGAATCAGGGACTGCTAGTGTTGCAGCAGCACTACCCGCGGCGACTAATAAACTGTCAACGTGGCCGTGATAGTTACCTGAAAACTTGACGATGATATCACGCTGAGTATATCCGCGGGCGAGTCGAATGGCGCTCATCGTCGCCTCGGTCCCCGAGTTCACTAGACGCACTTTTTCGATGGAGGGCACAGCGTCAATGATTAACTGGGCGAGGTCATTTTCACCGCAAGTAGGTGCGCCGAAACTAGTTCCTTTGTCGACCGCCGCATGCACCGCTGCTTTGACTTGCGGATGTTGATGCCCGAGGATCATTGGTCCCCATGAGCCGATGTAATCAATGAGTTGGTTCCCATCGACGTCAAAAAGATAGGCGCCTTCGCCACGATCCATGATAAGTGGTGTTCCGCCAACGGCACCAAACGCTCGAGCTGGACTGTTGACGCCGCCTGGCATCAATGTCTGCGCTTTTTGAAATATCGCTTCGCTTTGAATGTGATTCATGGTGTTGCTTTGTTGTACTTGATATTGTTAGGTTCGATTGATTCTGAAAAACGAGTCTTATTGAAGTCGCTGAGCTACATCTTTGGCCCAGTATGTTAAGAGGATGTCGGCCCCAGCTCGGTGCATCGCTAACAGTGTTTCATCGACGACTGCAGTTTCGTCGATCCAACCATTCGCTGCTGCCGCTTTGACCATGCTATATTCGCCCGACACATTGTAGGCTGCAAGTGGCACACCTGGAAAAGCTTGTCGCACTCGAGTAATAATGTCCAAATATGCTAATGCCGGTTTGACCATGACAAAATCAGCGCCTTCTTGGAGGTCCAGTTGTACTTCGCGTATCGCTTGATCGGCTAAGGCACTCGGGTCCATTTGATAACTGCGGCGGTCGCCGAACTGTGGAGCACTTTCAGCAGCATCTCGAAACGGTCCATAATAGGCGCTGTTGTATTTTGCCGAGTAGCTCATGATTGGTATGTGTTGAAAACTAGCTAGGTCCAAGGCGCTACGAATCGCTTGGACCATGCCATCCATCATGCCGCTCGGAGCGATGATGTCTGCACCTTGTTGAGCATGGGATACAGCTTGTTGGCCTAGGAGTGTCAATGTAGCGTCATTGTCGACATCCATGATCCCCGTCTTGTCGTGCAAGATTCCACAGTGTCCGTGGTCGGTGTATTCGCACATGCAAATGTCAGTCATCACCAGCAAATCGGGTGTAACGTCTTTGATGGCAGCGATAGCCTGTTGAACAATTCCATTGTCATGTAAGGCCGCCGTCCCCTGGGAATCTTTACTTTCTGGAATCCCGAAAAGTATGACGCCGCCGATCCCCAAATTTTGTACTGCTTGTGCTTCAGCTGCTAATTGATCTAGCGACAATTGAAACTGACCTGGCATCGAGGAAATTTCATCGCGAATCGCGGTGCCGCTGCGGACGAACAACGGCAGAATTAATGAACCGGCGTGCAGTCGTGTGTGTTGACACAATTGGCGTACCGTTGGATTGTACCGCAGTCGACGCATACGTGACTGCGGAAATTGGGCACCGGGATTTGAAGAATCCGTGGACATAATGTTTTGTTGAGTGAAATAGACGCGTTGTAGTTAACGATGTACGTAAAATAAAAGGAGTTTTGCTACGTCAAAATAGCGCAGTAAATAAAGTCCTCTGGTACATTATGGCTTCTGTTTTACGTGTTTGGTGAAAATCTTACGCCAAAAAGCACCAAGAAACAGTGTTTGACAGCAATGGTTGCAATATAAACCGTATGGAATATGCGATGTTTGGATTTTTAGGAATCAATAAACCACCGGCAATGACCTCACGGAGTGTCGTTAATGTCGTGCAACGGCTGGTAAAACCCCATAAAGTTGGGCATGCGGGTACCCTCGACCCACTTGCAACCGGAGTACTGATCGTGGCCGTTGGAAAAGCCACTCGCTTGATGCAACACGTGCACACCTTGCCGAAAACATATCGCGGTACGTTTCAGTTGGGAATGCGGAGCGACACTGAGGATATTGAAGGGGAGATTCAAACGGTCGAGAATCCTCGGCAACCGAGTACGGATGAAATTCAGGCAGTTGTGGATGACTTTCAGGGCACTCAAAGCCAACAACCGCCTGTTTTTTCGGCTTTGAAAATTAAGGGACAGCGGGCCTACTCTATAGCCCGGCAAGGCAAAACCGTTAAGCTGGAACCTCGCGAAATCACGATCCACCGCATTGGCTTGAAAGAATATGAATTCCCGTTTTTTACGGTGGATGTGCAGTGCAGCACTGGTACATATATTCGGTCGCTCGGCAGAGATATCGGTGAACGACTTGAATGCGGAGCGGTAATGACCGAGTTAGAGCGGACGGCGATCGGCAGGTTGACGGTTGAGCAGTGTAGTGAACTAGATTTTGAGGATGTTCAGAGTGTGCAACAAGTGTTGCGTAATCCGTTGGAATTACTTGACAACGTTGAAACAATGGCAGTCACAGCGGCACAGATCGTTGAGTTAGGTTGCGGACGAGAGATTGAATTAGACGTTCAACAACAAAGCGGATTAGAAAGCAACGAAGTATTTGCAGTGAATGCACAGGGTCGCCTAGTCGCGATTCTCTCGTCCGGGGAACCTGCTACTGCTGGTCTGATGCGAATGCGTCCTATTAGGGTTTTTGACTGCTAATACCCCTGAAATTTGGCATAACCCCTACAGCCCATTAAGTTTTTGCCTTGGGGAATTCTGGATATAGCTTTGAGGCGTTTTTTTCGTGCTTCTAACGCTATTGGGTGGAACACTTGAGGTATGCAGTGACGAAGCATGTGTTATTTCTCGCTGCTAATACCTACAAAATATTGGGTCGTAATCCAAAAGGATTGTTTTTACGATCATCTTATAAGCATGGACGCTTGAAATTAGAATTCATCAATAGCGGTGTCCATGTCGGAACGAAATCTGAAACAAGACTTGATTGCATTGACGATTGGAGCTTTCGTTGTATTTTTAGCAACGGCGCTGATAACGTACCATGCAAACGATAAAGTCGAACCACTGATCGCTCCTTTGAACCATCTGTATCAAGCAGACGTTGTTCAATACCCTCAAAGTACGTTTGTGCAAAACATGTGTGGACCACTCGGAGCAACGACCGCTGACCTGCTCTATAGCCTGTTTGGTTTTGGTGCTTGGTACCTAGTGGGTTCATTAGGCTTGCTCGTTGTGGCATTACTGCGACGTGCGGAAGTTGATTCACCTGCCATTAGAATTGGTGGATGGGCAGTTTCATGCGTTGGAGTTTGTACTTGTTTAGCACTGACGATACCATTAGTTACCCCTGGCCCTGTATATGGTAGTGGTGGAATGCTTGGTGCCATGACACACGCAGTGTTAACTGGATCTTTTGCTACCACCGGTGGTTTGATCATTGGTTTGAGTATGGTCTTTGGTGGTATGATGTTGGCAACTGATTATATGTTGATTGGAATTACTACGACTTCCTTGAAATATATTGTTAAGACGTTTGATCTCCTCTTCGTTTCTTCGACTCGTTACCTTTGGCAGCATCGACCGACAGGTCTCCCACGGCGCCACGGTAAGGTCTTAGACGTGATTGATGTTGATGATCTCTCTGGTTTTGAAGCCGATACTACAGACGCGTTGTCGGTACGTATCTCGGGACGCGACGAGATTGTTGAGCACGATGATGTGGGACTGGATGCATTTGCCCATCTTGATGAAATTGATGAAATGATCGAAGCCGAGGTTGTCGACGAGGAAGAAGAGGTCGTGATTGCACCACGAAAACGCCAGCGTAAGAAGTTACCACGGCCTCATTTCAAAATCCGTCGCAAGCAATCTCAAAACCAAGCACCAGTTGCTACTGGTTCCCCAGAAGAGAGTGAACGTGCGCGTTTGATGAGCTCTCTTGAAAAGGCAAGTGTTAGTGCCGAGCAATTTTCGGGCTATGAAATACCAAGCCAACAATTGTTGGATACGCGGGTGACCATTGATTATGACACACAAGAAAAACAGATACGTAAGAACGCAAAAACGTTGGAAAAGACATTCAACGAATTTGGTTTCGACGTGAAAGTTGTAGATGTTGAAACGGGACCCGTGATCGCTCAATACGAAGTTGCACTGGCCGCTGGGTTGCGGTTGAGCAAAATATCTGGCTTGGCCGATGACTTAGCAATTGCGTTGCGTGTACCGAGTGTACGCATCGTTGCGCCAATCCCTGGAAAAAATACGGTCGGAATTGAAGTGCCAAATGCTGAGCAGCAATTGGTGCGTATGCGTGAAGTGATTGAAGATGCCAATGGCAAAAGCGCGAAAATGAACATCCCAATTTTCTTGGGTAAAGATGTTGCGGGCAACAGTTTGACAGTTGATCTGACCAAGATGCCGCACCTATTGATCGCCGGACGAACCGGTTCAGGGAAATCTGTATGTCTACACACGATCGTCGCTTCGATTTTGATGGCACGTAAGCCAGATGACGTCCGCCTGTTGATGATCGACCCCAAGATGGTGGAGTTGTCGATATACGGTCAATTGCCGCACCTAATGCACCCAGTCGTCACCGATATGAAAAAAGCTGAAGCGATCCTTGCTTGGGCTGTCGAGAAAATGGAAGAACGCTATCGTTTGTTAGCACAAACCAAAGTTCGCCATATCACGAGCTTTAATGAACTAGGCGAAGAAGAAATCCGCAAGCGGCTTGGCCCTAAGATTGCTCAAATGGATGAAGTTCCGACTCATATGCCATTTATTGTGATTATCGCCGATGAACTTGCTGACCTGATGATGACCGCTGGTAAAGATGTTGAGCAGCACATTATCCGTCTGGCACAAAAAAGTCGAGCGGTTGGGATTCACTTGATTCTAGCGACTCAGAAACCAACCGTGGATGTGATCACCGGACTGATTAAATCCAACTTGCCGGCGCGGTTGGCGTTCCAAGTTGCCAGTCGTATGGATAGTCGAGTTGTGCTTGATGAAGGCGGAGCAGAGAAGTTGCTGGGCAACGGTGACATGCTGTTTCTGTGGCCTGGTACAAGTACAGTGATTCGTGGGCAGGGAACTTTTTTAGCCGACGATGAAATTCAGGCGCTCGTCGATCAGTGCTCTCAAGTGGAACAGGATTTTGAGCACGAATTAGTGACCTTGAAAGTTGATGCTGAGAACGATTTGGATCCAAAAACTCTACGCAAACGTGACGAGTTGTATGAAAGTGCGATTGAGGTTGTATTGCGCGAAGGTCGTGGTAGCTGTTCGCTGCTACAACGAGCACTGGGGATTGGCTATGGTCGGGCCGCACGTTTAGTGGATTACATGGCTGAAGATGGGATTGTGGGCGACCACAATGGATCCAGTGCACGTGAGGTGCTGTTGACTATGGAGGAATGGGATGCGATGCAAAACGCTTCCGAGGTCATGAACGACGAAAAAATGGAAGATGCAGAACTTATGATGGAATATGATTCTGAGCTAAACGATGAAGACTGCCTCGACGCAGAATGGGATGACGATGAATTCGCTGAAGACTCAGAATGGGAAGATGCTGAAGATGAAGGCGATGTTGAGTGGGAAGAGCAAGAGGCAGAAGAAACGGTATCGATTTCCATGCAATCTTCGCTGGTCGCCGAGACGGATGATGACGTAGAAGACTGGGCAGATGAACTCGATTCGGAATATAATGATTAGCTCCGGTATTGGCCGCAAATGACTCCGCACAACACTGCAAAAAGATGCTTGGATAAATGATTGTTGATCGCCTCTGCAATGCAGCTCAGTATTACTCGCTCGAACCTTTAGTACAGCTCGGGTTTGATTTCTTAGGTCGTCTAGACTTAGCGTCTCTCGAGGATGGAGTGCATGAGATTCAAGGTCGCGATGTGTTCGCGATTATCGCTCGAGGTGAAGGCGTAGGTCGCGAAGCAGCGATGCTGGAAGCTCATCACAAGTATTTGGATATCCAATATGTGATTGCTGGGACGGACACAATGGGCTGGCTGGAACGTGAATTTGTTCAGCGCATCAAAGATCCGTACGATGCGGACAAGGATCTCGAGTTTTTTTATGATCGTCCACAGTCGTGGATCGTCGTGCCGCAGGGTAGTTTCGCGATCTTTATGCCGCAAGATATTCATGCTCCACTGGCAACCACGGCCGTAGTGCATAAAGCGGTAGTAAAGGTCAAATTGCATTCACCGTTTGTCGATGAAGGTTAGATGTTGACACTCGATTGTTACCAAACTATGGTGGAGTTGTTCAAGGCGGTATGAAGTCAAACCCCACCAAAATAAAATCCTATGCATGCAGACAAACCACAAATCATACTTTCACAGCGAACTGTTAATAGCAGCGTGCGTGTCGTATCCTCTGTGTCCATTGTAGTCGGCGTCATTATTTGTCCTGCTATTATGAGCAGGGTTTCGACGGTGTAGGGCCAACAGAAAATCTAATTTACTAGCAAGCCCTGAGACCGACGGGAGGTCACAGGGTTTTTTTAGTTAAGCAGTTGATAAAACAAACACGGTAGTCACGGGTGTAAGGGTTAAGCGGAGAGCAAACATGACAAGACAGATTCAGATATATGACACAACTTTGCGGGACGGTACGCAAGGTGAGGGTGTAAGTCTTTCGCTGCAAGATAAACTCGAAATTGCCAAACGTTTAGACGAAATTGGAGTGGATTACATCGAAGGTGGTTACCCGCTGTCTAATGAAAAGGACCAACAATTCTTTCAGAAAGTCCAGCAGTTAGGATTACAGCATGCACAGGTTTGTGCCTTTGGGATGACTCGCCGTCGCGGTGTTGCTGCCTCGGAAGATCCGGGGATGTTAGCACTCCGCGATAGTCAGGCGCCGATTTGTACAATCGTTGGCAAAACATGGGATTTTCACGTCACGGATGTGCTGCGCGTGGAGTTGGCTGAAAATCTGAAAATGATCGGCGACAGTATTTCGTTTCTAGTCGCCGAGGGTCGAGAGGTGGTCTATGATGCCGAACACTACTTTGACGGCACAAAAGCGAATGCTCAGTACGCGGCTAAGACGATTCAAGCGGCGGCCGAAGCAGGCGCGTCTCTAATCGTGTTGTGTGATACCAATGGGGGTTCGATGCCCGAGGAAATTACTGCGCTGACCAGCGGAGCAATCGAATTGCTTTCTCAATGGTCCGTGCCGGTGGGTATTCATTGCCATAATGACTGTGACGTAGCCATCGCAAATTCACTAGCTGCAGTAGACGCAGGAGCGGTTCAGGTCCAGGGCACGATAAACGGTATTGGCGAACGCTGTGGAAATGCAGATTTGATTAGTGTGATTGCTAATTTGGCATTTAAAAAGGATGGCTTTGAAGTCATTGGTAATACGGACTTTGAGCATTTAACGGAATTGTCGCGGTTTGTGTATGAAACGGCCAATATGAGACTGCAGCGGGGTCAGCCATTCGTCGGTCGCAGCGCGTTTGCTCATAAAGGTGGAATGCACGCTCATGCGATCGCTCGAGCGGTGAATTCATATGAACATCTCGACCCCGCGGTGGTCGGTAATGAACGCCGGATTCTAATAAGTGAATTGTCTGGGCGTAGTAATGTTAAAGCGCTGACGGCGGAATATGATTTGTCTGATGATGACCAAGTGATGACGGATATTCTGGCAGAAGTTGTTAAGTTAGAGAACGAAGGATATCAGTTTGAAGCAGCCAAGGCATCATTCGCATTGTTGATGCAGCGGTGTGCTGGTACATTCAACGCGCATTTTGAACAAGTGAAGTATCATGTGGAAGTCGGGGCACAAGAAGGGAAGAGTGTTACAAACGAAGCAACTGTGAAATTGCGAGTGGCGGGCGAGATGCAGCATATGGTTGCTGAAGGGGATGGCCCAGTGAACGCGTTAGACGCCGCGTTGCGTAAAGCCTTACAAGACACCTATCCGACGCTGGAATCGATGCGGTTGGTCGATTATAAAGTTCGCGTGGTTAATTCTGAAGCAGGCACGGCAGCTCGGACGCGAGTTTTTATAGACTGCCAAGATGAGCATGATATCTGGGGAACCGTTGGTGTGAGTGAAAATATTATTGAAGCAAGTTGGATCGCATTAGTGGACGCCATCGAATACAAATTGTATAAGGATGAACAATAAGTAGGTGCTTCTCTGCGACTGGTTAACTCTCCAGACATACCGTCAATTAGAAACTGTGGGCCCACTGCATTAATTCCAGATTCCACTCAAGACAACCTGAAACCATATAGAAAATTGAACGCATGAGTTTTGAATTTACCCCCGAGTCACTTCCTAAAAGCTTCGATCATAAAGACGCGAGTCAACGGATTTTTGACCGCTGGAGTGACCGTGGCTACTTCCATGCGGACGCGGAATCGGATAAGCCAGCATTTTCGATTGTGATTCCTCCGCCGAATGTGACGGGAGCATTGCATCTCGGGCACGCCTTGAACTCAACGTTACAAGACATTCTTGTGCGGATGCGGCGGATGCAAGGATTTGAAGTTTTGTGGATGCCCGGAACCGATCATGCAGGGATTGCCACTCAGGCTGTTGTCGAGCGGCGGTTGCGCGAAGAAGAAGGGTTGTCACGGCACGATTTAGGACGGGAAGCATTAGTCGAACGAATCTGGGAGTGGAAGGGGCAGTACGAAAAACGAATCATTTCACAACTCAAACAACTTGGATCGAGCTGTGACTGGGAACGAACTCGCTTTACGCTGGACGATATTTGTGCACGTGCGGTACGGCATACTTTTTTTGACTTGTTCAAGAAATCCTATATTTATCGTGGTAAGCGGTTAGTGAATTGGGACACATTTTTGCAAACTGCCGTTAGCGATGATGAAGTGTTTCATGAAGTTGTTGAGGGTCATTTTTGGCATTTTCGATATGCGGTCGTCGATCCGCAATCTAATGAACCGAGCCATGTTACGATTGCCACGACGCGTCCAGAAACAATGCTGGGTGATACCGCTGTCGCAGTACATCCGGATCCGGCCAAAGCGTTTGAAAAACTCATCGCGAATTTAGAATCAAAGATCAATGAGGCGACCGATGCAGAATCCGATGAATTGCAAAATGAGTTAGATCGGTTACGAGAGCGGCAGGCCGATGTGCTACCGGGGCTAGAGCAATTGCGTGACATGGCAGTCGCGGGGCGAATGTTACACTTGCCATTGGTAGATCGCGAGATTCCGTTGGTGGTGGACG
>TARA_B110000263_G_scaffold31809_1_pt1 | contig 17885 bp, 20 predicted proteins | sample TARA_B110000263 | Tara Oceans TARA_B110000263 (sample SAMEA4397730) | marine metagenome | biome: Polar Biome; feature: [MES] marine water layer (ENVO:01000295) within the mesopelagic zone...; material: water (ENVO:00002006), including particulate matter (ENVO:01000060) such as......
GGGGTTTCAATACTGATAGATTTCGACTATAATCTGAGTTTAGCGGCATAGATGGGTATATACCCTCAGTTCCGCTCCTAAGTTTGATCATTATCGTACCATTTCACTATACTATAAATGATCGGACATACCTAAAGGTCTAAACCGATAATGATTGTCTATACCGTAGGCACTTTTGATCTATTGCATGTGGGACACTTAGCTTTGCTAAGCTACTGTAAAACTTTGGGTGATGTAGTAGCGGTTGGCGTTGCTTCTGATGAGGTTGTCAACCTTTATAAGCCACATGTTCCTGTCATTCCGCTTAATCAACGTATGGAAATGTTAGAAGCATTACAGTGTGTCGACATTGTGCGTCCGTACCACGAACTTGAATATATATCAGGATGTAAGGAACTGAAGGTTGATATTTTTGTGATCGGTGGAGATTGGGGTCGCAAACTGCGCAATCTTGAAGTAGAAGCCTATTTAAAGGAAAAAGGAAAGCAAATAACCCAAGTTTGTTATAATCCCCGAACCTCATCGACAAAAATTAAGCAAACAGTCATTGCTCAGACTGACAGAGTTCTATAGCCGGAAAATTATGGAACGGAATAAATGTTCATATTTAGACGTTAAAGTATTACTCCAACCCAATATATGTGTTGGTTAATGAACACCCTTTAGAATACCTTTATTTCAACGCAGAGGAGTATTTTAAAGGAAGTAGTGGTGCCGCATGGGTGATTTGAACACCCGACCCCCGCATTCATCACACTACAACTTTCGTTGCCACTTCCGTGTGGAAATGTTCGTGCGCTGGACTTTCTCTTCATCATACCAACCGAAGTTGGGTTAGATACTCACCGTCAAGTCTCTACACCTTTTCCTTTATATAAGGAACTTGGCTCGGGATTGCCATTTAACAGGTTTCCCCGAATTTGATGAGTTTTCACCTAAAGGTTTCCCAATAAGGACGCAATTTAAAACTACGAATGCGATGCTCTACCAACTGAGCTAATGCGGCTCACTACCGTCACATCATTAAACTTACTATAGTTTTAATTCAAGAACTAATGATTGATTATCTGATTAATCTAAATATCAATTAATCAAAACTATTCACATGGGAATAATTAAAATCTCTGCTATGGCAAATGCAAAAATTTTGGAAGGTGTGTGGGATAATGTCGTTACTAACCACAAAGAGTGCTGGGTAGAACTCCACTCCACTAATGTTAGACTCCACATCTTCAACAAAATATGCCAGAGTTTTTGCATGGGGAAACTTGTCACCATTCTCTGCCTATCATTTGCTGTGCTTCTTGGAAGGTAGTAAAGGTTAGTAGTTTACTGTCTTAAAAGCTGAACTTTGTAGGCTAAATTAACCATAAGCGTTTAATTCATGAGGGTTTAAATATGTCTATATCTGTATTGAAAAGTATAGATTACGATGCTGTAGAAGCAGCAGACGCCTTGGTGTCAATTTTACAAAAACGTTCTGCAGAAACAGAATCAGCACGTTCGGTTCCCGAAGATAATATTTTGGATTTGCGAGATGCTGGCTTAACTCGTATGGGGCAGCCTAAATATTTAGGGGGCCACGAGCTTCCGTTTGATCAGTCTGTTGCTGCTATATCAAGAATAGCGAGGGGATGTGCATCCACCGCGTGGGTCTGTGGTGTTTATAATGATCACGCCATCACAATCGGAATGTTTAACTCTAAAGCTGCCGAGGATATTTGGGGTGATAATCCTGATGCACTTGTATCTGCTGGGTTTAGTCCGTCAGGAGAGGTCGAGCGAACTGATGGGGGCTGGCAACTAAGTGGAACATGGGGTTGGTCTAGTGGGTGTGATCACGCAGACTGGTTGATGGTGGTAGTGATGTTACCAGAGCATGCGAGTGACATAGTTAGCCCATCATTTTGCTTGATTCCCAAAAGAGATGTAAAAATAGATGATAATTGGCAGGTTATGGGTTTAGCGGGTACAGGCTCTAAAAACATAATTATTGAAAACGCATATGTACCTGATCACAGAACGTTTTCTTGCAAAGAAACTAATGACGGCTCAGGTAGGCGCATAGAAAATAAAGTTCCCCCTCTCTTCTGTCTTCCTCGTGCCGGAGTTATTCCCTTTATGCTTGCGGCACCATCCGTTGGAGTCGCTGAAAGTTGTCTAAAAATTCATATTGATTTTTTAAAAATGCAAAAAGGTACGAGTGGTGGCAGCTTAGATGAACTTAGTACAATGCAGATGCATGTTGCTGAAGCGTCAGCAGAGATTGATTGTGCAAAAATGTTAATGCAGCGTGATTGCCTAGATGCAATGGCTGCAATGTACAATAAAAAAGAACTTACAATGGAACAAAGAGCTCGCTGTAGAAGAGATATGGCTTATATGGTTATGTTGTGTAGGCGAGCTGTTAATCGCTTATTTACTGCGGCTGGGGGTAAAGGGATATTTTTAGAAAATGAGATGCAAAGAAAGTTTCGAGATATAAATGCTATTAGTGCTCATTTTGCATTAAACTGGGATGTTGCTGGCACCACATACGGAAAGATATCTCTTGGACTAGAAGCAGATGGCTTATTAATTTAGGCCCATAACGTTATGAAAATAGTTAACAATCTTATCTAATAATTTATGTATAAGTATTTAGTTTTTATACTTATACTCTACTTACGTGTTAAAATAAATTCGTCGAAATGGAAGGAAATTTAAAAATGTTAGAGAATAAAGTGGGCTCACTTACAGCAAGCTGTATAAATAAGGCCCTCGTCGCAGAGAACGGAATGCCAACGATTGAGACTGCGGCCAACGGACAAGGTACGCTTGCCGGCACAGAAGTTAGTTCTATGGCAACATATGTCTCTGTTATGAGGCCACATGGTGCTTTTTATGGGGAATGTAATGCAGGAATTATAATGGCTCAAGATGGTGTTGCTACATTTAAGGCAACTGGAATAGGAAAACCGACAAGTGATGGTGGTTTTTCTTTTAAGGGCTCTGTTTATTTTGAAACAGTAGCTCCTTCACTTTCCAGTCTTAATGGAGCCGCCTGCATGTATACATGGGAAGTTGATGCTAATGGAAATGCGGAATGGGAAATTTGGGAAATGTCATAATAAACAAACCTCCTTACACTTTGTGTGTAGCAGCTTCGAATATTTTCTACAAAAATAGTGCTGGGTATTATTTCATAATATTAGGATGAGTTTATTATTTCGGAAACTTTTACTTGTCTTTTTTCTTTCACTGACTTTATTCCGGCAAGCACTACTGAAAGAGAGTTTGTGGCGCTTTCCCCGCCAACCTCGACTAAGCCTGTATTTTGAGAGGCGTTTGCCCACTCAGTGAGTTGTTCTAATATGGTATCTACTTCAATATTCTCGACCGATATTTGATTTTTATCACCTTGTTTTAAAGCTCTAAGACCATCAAATAAATTGTAGTAAGCAGACATTTTTTTGCCATAGATATTAAAAAGATAATACTCAGAGGCCGATGCGTAACTTGTCGATAAAGATGAGATAGCTCCATTTTCATGTTGCATTAATAGTGTTCCAACATCGGGATTATCTCCTGGTAGCACTAATTGCGATGCCATTCCTGAGACATATTTAATTGGGCCTAATAGCATCATTAATACGTCTACATAATGAAGTCCTATCTGTAGCATTACTCCACCAGGCATGCCATCCGCAGTATAGCGCCAGTGACCCAGTTCAAATTTTCCTTCGCGATCTCGACTAATATTGGCTTCTGCTTGAACTAGTGTGCCAAAGTTTCCACTATCAATATTATTTTTTATCCATCTAAAGTGGCTTTCTCTTCTTCTTTGATAGCCGACGCTAAGCACTACGTTTTCCTCTTCGCATACTTTGGTGATTGCTTTGGCATCAGATATGTTGTTAGCGATAGGTTTATCTAAGAAAACATGTTTTCCAGCCTTTGCAGCTGCTCTAGTTGTTTCTAGATGTGCGTGGTTAGGGGTGGTGTTAATTATTCCATCAATACTTGGGTCTTCTAATATTTCCTCAAGACTTAAAGCGTTACGACAATTAAATTTTTTGGAGAACTTTTCTCTTTTATCTGGTGAACGTGTGAAGCATGAGGTAATTTCGATACGTCCATTTGATCGGCTTATTGCTTCTGCCAGAACATCTGACCACCACCCTAGTCCAAGTGATGCTACTTTAAAGGTTTTAGTAATCATTATTCACTCTCCTTGTTCTAGGCATCATTAGATTGTTTTTTGTTTTTATTGGACTTTAGTGACCAAATGACTGAAATTAATGATAGAATTATAAAACTAAGACTAATAGGCGAAGTTACGAAAACGGATATATCTCCTTGAGACGCGGTTAAAGCTACCCTTAGGTTTTCTTCAAATTGGGATCCTAAAACCAATGCCAAAAGCAATGGAACAACCGGCATGTCTAGCCATTTCATACAAATGCCAATCAGACCAAATATCAGCATTATATATACATCAAAGAAATTATTTCTAAGGGCAAAACTTCCAACAACGCAGAGCACTGCCACAGATGGCATTAATAGATATCTTGGGGTGGCCAAAACTTTTACTAAGTACTTTACTGATAAAATAGCAATACAGAAGTTAAATATATTCGCCCAAAAAAAGGAAAATATAACTCCATACGCAAAATCTGCGCGCTCAAGAAACATTAAAGGTCCTGGAGCTAATCCGTGTACGATTAGTGCACCTATTAATATTGCAGTGACAGGGTCTCCGGGTATCCCCAGAGTCATCATTGGAATAAGTGCCCCGCCCGTTACAGCATTATTAGCTGCTTCAGGAGCAGCCACTCCTTCAATCGCACCCTTGTTAAATTGCTCCGGATTTTTTGAAAGCTTCTTAGCATAATCATAACTTATGAATGCAGCAATTGGTCCTCCGGCACCTGGTAGCGTTCCCAAAAATGACCCTATTGTAGATCCTATCGCAATAGGTGTTCTAATTTTTCTAAAATCAGAAGCGCTAGGAATTATGGATGCTAGTTTTTCTTGGACACGTCCCTTAGGATTGTCATTACTAGTAATGTTACTGATAAGCTGTGGTATTGCGAATAGACCAATCATAGCTGTCAGGAAATGAATGCCTGCCATAAGATTTACGTGTCCAAACGTAAACCTCTGGGTCCCCATCACTGGGTCTTGTCCTATAGTTACAATAGCCAAACCGATGACGGCAGATAATAGCCCTTTAATTAAGGAGCTGGCAGAAAAGCTACAAATTATTGTAAGGCCGAAAAGAAGTATAGCAAACATATCCTGTGTACGAAAATGAAGGGCAAAATTTGCTAATATTGGTGCTATGAGAAAAAGAAACAGAAAGCTAACAATACCTCCTATAAAACTGGCGGTGATTGCTATTCCTAAAGCCCTACCTGCTTCCCCACGGACTGCTAGGGGATATCCGTCTATAGCTGTTGCTGAAGCGGAGGGAGTTCCTGGGATGTTAAGAAGTATTGCAGAAAAACTACCTCCGGTCATGCCTCCAACATATAGTCCAAGCAAAAGAGCAATAGAGATGTCAGCTGGCAAGACAAAGGTAATGGGAAGAAGAACAATGATACCTGTGCTTATGGTTAGGCCCGGTATCATTCCGACTATTAAACCAATTAGAACTCCTATGCAGGAAGAAAATAGAACAATAATCCCGGTTGACTGACTAATGCCAATTAGAATGTCGGAGCTCATGAAGATAAAGTCGCTATTAAGTTTTGCCATTCCCCTATTGGCAAAAAGATATTAAAGCCGTGCCGAAACAATAGATAGAAAAACGTGGTGAAGCTTACTGAACCAACTACAATATGCAGAACCCTTTTTTCTGAAAATAAAACCATCATCATTGCAAAAAAAGGAATTGTTGCAATGATGAAACCCAGAATGGGTAATAAAACAAGGTAAAATATAAAGACTATAAAAGCTAGGGTCGTGGGTTTTGTTTTCGATGAAGTTTTTTTATTTTCTTTGTTGGGTTCAATATTTTTATTAGTGGATATAGATTTTATTAATAGTGATACAGACAAAACTAGTAGTAAGAATGTATTTACCCATGGGAAAAAGGTTGGTCCAGGAGTATCAGGAAGGCTTCTAGTTGGAAGTTGTGAGGTCATAGTAGCATATATTATGGTCAATAAAATAATTACTACGGCGGCTATAATGTTTTTCCGTCGCATAAGAATCTCTCTCAATTAAGAAATATATATTGAAGCTAATTGATAGGCTAGAATGGGACTGTTCTTTTTAGAACAGTCCCTTAGTGCTCTCTATTTGTTTTTTAGTAATCCAGCACTTGCGAAGATAGCCTTAACTTTTTTGTCTTCGCGCGAAAGTAATTCACCGAACTCTTTGTGACCAAGCGGAGAGACTTTAAAGCCTTTCTTTTTAGCTAGAGCTAAAAAAGCATCAGAATTAGCAGCCTTAGCCATAGCATCAGCAAGAATAGATTTTATTTTATCAGGTGTGTTTGGTGGTACAGAAAGTCCTCGGAATAAATCTAATGAAGCGTTGTATCCCAATTCTTTAGCTGTGGGTACGTTTGGAAAAATATCGTTCCTTTTATCAGTAGGCATAGCCAATAACCTAATTTTACCGGCTTTTGTTAAATTAACCGCTCCGGTTAGAGGGGCGATCATTGCATCTGCCTCTCCATTCAGAACTGATTTGTTGCGTCCCTTAATACCTTTTGGTAAATGAATAACCTTACACCCTGCAGCGTTCATAAGAGCTATAGCAGCTGTATGAGTGGCACTACCTGTACCTGAGTTGGCTACTTTCAGCGTTCCTGGTGACGCTTTACAATCAGTAACAAAGTCTTTGAAAGTTTTCCATTTTGAGCTTGATTTAACAGCAAAAGGTTGCGGTTGAAACTCAACTCTTCCAACATGGTCCATAGCATCATAGGCAAAATCTGTATTACCCAAGTTTGTTGTTGTCAGAACGGATGTAGAATTCCACGCTATGGTATAGCCATCAGGTTTCGCATTTCTAGTGTGGGTGTATGCTATTGCTCCACCGCCGCCTTTACGGTTTACGGGCATTACAGACACTCCTAGAACCTTGGCCATTTCTTGCGCGAGCAAGCGGCCTTCTATATCTGCTCCACCTCCTGCTCCGAATGGAATGACAAATTCAATTGGTTTTTCTGGAAAGGCCAATACTGGTGTTGCCACCGTGATCAACCCAATCGTTAGTAAGCACTTAGATACGAAATTAATAATACGCATAACGCCCCCCTATTAGTTACGTTTGTTAAGCTTTATTACACTGTTGTTGCTCCAACTTCTTTTACAGAAGCTGTGGCAATGTCTTGATCTTGTTGCCAATCACCTCCACTTACGCCAATTCCTCCAACACACTCTCCCTCAATCATGATTGGAAATCCGCCTTCCATGGCAGTCCATCTATCAATACCCGCCGCCATAGAAAGACCAATGGCATGTAATGTATCTAAATCTTGCCCTTGTGCTCCTTTGGTTGTTGTGGGTCTCATATTAGATGCTGCAGTTACGGCCTTAGTGGTTGATGAATGTACAGTATGAAAACGACCACCATCCATACGTTCTAAGACAAGCATATGACCGCCACTGTCTACTATCGCGACAGTAACTGGTATTCCTATAGATTCCGCCTTAGCTATCGCCGCATTAAGCATTAATTTGGCACCACCTGTTGTCAGGCGACGCGAAGATGCAAATGACATTTTACTTCTCTCTATTTTTATTAGACATATTTTATTATTTTTATTGAAAATAATAATGGGCTTAGCTTATTATTTTGTCCACATATTGTTTTTATATATTGCTATATTTAGGTTGGGGTTTGATACGGCAGACTAGAATTATAACTAGATACTACCCTTAACTTAACATTTCTTGAATGTACAAGTAGGGTTTTCCATAATATTTAAATCTAACTAGTGGTAAAAAATATTACGGTGCCATGTTTTTTTTTGTTAGCTCTGCGATAGCTGAAGGATTTTTTTCTAATTTTTCAATTCCCATTCCTCGAATTACATTGGGTGCTTTAGTAAACTGGATATCTTCATAAGGGACAATTTCAATCCTGTTACCCCAAGGGTCATGAAAATTCATACGATGCTCTAGCATCTCCACTCCCATTTCTTGTAGTGCTTGTTCGACCGCTTCTCGGTCGTCGACAACGAATCCAAAATGCCGTGCACCGTCTGGTTCCTGAGTACGCCCGAGCTTAAGTTGAATAAATTGGTCTCCCAAATCAATGAAAGCGTTATGATCGTTTTGCCCACGCAGACTAAATTCAAATATTTTTCCGTAAAAATTTAGTGCCTCATCAAGGTTCCCTACTTCAAGGACTATATGATTAATGCCAAGGGCTAGTGCTTTTTTCTTTATCATTGGTACTTTCCATTTGTTTTGTTATGTAATTCCATTCTTTATATATTTAAACTAATATATCGTTAGAACCCTAAAGATATATTGCTTGCTATAATGCTCTATGACTAGATTAGTGAATGAGCATAGGGAGATAATATGGAATCGCTAACATCAATCAAAGGACAGGTTGCCGTCGTTACAGGTGGCACTGCTGGAATGGGTGAAGCTACGGCTGTTCGCTTTGGAGCGGAAGGCGCGAAAGTGGCAGTGATAGGCAGAACTAAAGAGAAGGGCGATGCTGTGGTTAAGCAGATCACAGAGAGCGGTGGCGAAGCCATGTTTGTTAGGGCCGAATGTGCAGATGAAGCTGAAGTAAGAGATGCAACTAGCACAATTCTTGATAAGTGGGGTCGCGCAGATATTCTTGTTAATACGGCCGGTGGATTTATCGACGCGCCACCACTAGAGGAAGTTACAAAAGCTGCTATGCGCCATAACTTTGATTGGAATGTTACTGCTAAATTTCTGATTACACGTGAATTAGTACCCATTATGAAGAGCAATAGTTACGGTCGTATAGTTAATATTTCTTCGGTGGCCGGTCGTACAGCACGCAATGGTTCTTCTATTGAGTACTCGACAAATGAATCTGCAATTCTTGGTATGACACGACGCTTAGCTGTAGAGCTTGCGCCGTTCGGTATCACTATAAACGCAATTGCTCCAGGCCTGGTACTAACACCTAGGGTAAGACGGCACTCACCCGAAGTTCTAGCGGAACGCGAAAAATCAATACCAGTTGGTCGCATGGGAAAACCAGAAGAATTAGCTCATGCAATCTGGTATCTTTGTACTCCTGGTGCGGCTTTTACTACAGGTGCAGTACTCGACGTTAATGGAGGAAATTGGACGGGTTGAGTAACTTCTTATGACTAATAACTTTAAACATTTGACATCAATCAAGGGACAAGTTGCGGTAGTTACCGGGGGTACTGCTGGTATTGGTGGGGCTTGTACAGAGCGTTTTGCTCGTGAAGGGGCCACGACGATTGCCCTTGGACGAGGGGTTGCTAGGGGAGAAGAGTTGATCGACAAACTAGGTGAATCTGGTCATGAAGCTCATTTTATCGCTTGCGACTGTGCTAATGAAGAGCAAGTTTTACAAGCTAGCAAAGTGATTCACGAACGGTGGGGTGGTGCTGATATTTTATGTAATATTGCCGGCGGCTGGATCGAGGCGCCAGCGATAGAAGGGGTAACCATTGAGGCTTTGCATCACAGTTATGATTGGAATATCACCTCGAAATTTTTGATGACAAAAGCTCTAGTGCCGTCGATGAAGAAAAACGGTTATGGACGTATCGTTAATATGTCTTCTACCACCGGCAGACGTGGCCGCGTTGATGCTGCGCTGCAGTACTCTACTATGGAGGCTGGTGTTTTAGGCTTCACGCGTGCTTTAGCTTTGCAATTAGCGCCTTTTGGCATAACCGTTAATGCCATAGCTCCTGGCACAACTCGTACACCACGGGCAGAAAGACATAGTGAGGAACGTTTAGCAGCGACAGCAAGAGGGATTCCAGTGGGTCGTCTTGGATTGGCTGCTGAACAGGCCCATGCAATCTGGTATCTTTGTACTCCTGGTGCTGCTTTTACCACAGGAGCAATATTAGATGTTAATGGTGGCAACTGGACAGGTTAACTAGAAAGCGACTTAGATTTTGCACGAAATTATTGATAAAAGGTTTTAAAATTTATAAGATAAACAGGTTTATAAAGTCTTTGGGTGCCGCGCGATGTATTGGTGGGAATATTTGCTGGTTTTTGGTGCTTGGTTTGGTGTGTGTTTTGTAGTTTGTTTACCTGAAATGAACACACTGCACCTTAGTCGTACAAGTCGAACAACTAATATTAGAAAACAATATGTAAACTCTATCGGTCTAGGTTTGAGTAATAGTTATCCTTCTGCTATTAGCAATAAAGACGAAACTAGAACTAAATCAAGTTGACGTGAAGAGAGGGGTGGTCATTCTTTAGCACCCTCGGGATATTTATTTTCAACGTAAGTATAGATAGTTGGAATTTATTCATGGGTTAGTAAACCTGCTAGCTCATGAAAGTCTTTAACTATTAAGTCTGGTTGATGGGGGCTTTCCCCAAAAGGTCTCTGCCTACGATCTATAAAGACAGTTTTAAAACCCCACGCTTTGGCTCCGATGCAATCAAAGGCGTGATTTGCAACAAAGAGAATGTTGTTTCTTTTGATGTTTTTATATTTATTACTGATTATTTCTTCCGCTTTTGAATAAGTTATCTTGTGAGGCTTGAATGCACCCGCTTCCTCAACGGAAATAGTAAGATCAAAATTAAAACCAATATATTTTTTTGAAGCATTTAGCATATCTATATCGCCATTAGACAATATAGAAAGTTTATAAACTGGATGTAAGCGCTGCAAATTTGATACTACATCCGGAAATGGTTTTAGTTTTTCTATTCCCGATACAAGCCATTCTACTTCAGAGGGTGTGAAATTTATATTAGCTCTTCTCAGAACTTGACTGACGGCTCTTTGGCCAATTTTTCTGTAGGTTGTATGCCCAGAAGCAATGAGAGAATCTATCATAGAATCTTCGAAATGCGTTCTTCTCCACCAGGTCACTAATTGATTGGGGTTACCCTTCCATCCCTTGTTTTGGAGGAAGGGTGTTACCATTTTGGTTAATCCTTTTTGGATATCAACAATGGTTCCGTATTGGTCAAATGTTAAAATTTTTATATCCCGTTTTAAATTATTAGAAATTAAGGTATTCATCTAAATTTCTCTCATACGGAAAATAAAATTATAAGTTCTAGGTTGGTTTATAGAACTAATTTCTATGAAAACTATTATTAGTGCTTCACACACAAAAAATGCTGAAATGGAAAATGTGGTTGCTACCCTTTGCAACTATAATTGCGAAAGTATTGCCTTATACCTTGATGCCTTCATCTAAAAATATATTGATTCACTTATTTTTTTACTCGGCAGCTTGTGATATCTCCAGTGCCTCTAAAACTACAGGAGGAGACATTGGAAGACTATAGAAACGAATTCCTAGCGCATTATAAATAGCATTTCGGATTGCTGCTAAAGGTGGTACCAGAGGCACTTCTCCTACGCCACGTACTCCTTGTGGATGTTTGGGATTTGGGACTTCAATCATTACAGTATCGAGCATGGGAAGGTCGGAGCAAACCGGCATTCTGTAATCAAGAAAGCCAGGATTATCTACTATTCCATCTTTGTTATATATATATTCTTCATTTAGAGCCCATCCAATTCCTTGTGCGACACCCCCCTGCATTTGACCTTCCACATAGCTGGGGTGCACTGCTCGCCCTACATCTTGAAAAGAGGTGTATCGCAGAATTCTAACGATGCCTAGCTCTATATCAACTTCAACATCACACATATGAGTGGCAAAACCTCCTTCTGCTCCAGTAGTATTTAACTGAGCTCCAGCGCCTATTGGTCCGCCTGTTTCAGTTGCCCTATCAGCGAGTTCTTCCAATTTTAACGGTTCAAACATACCAGCATTTGGTCCGGCCGGTCGCGCTTCACCTTCTTCCCAGATAACTGCATCAGGATCAATATCCCAAATGATAGCAGCACGTTCGCGCAGTGTTTTTATAACCTTTTCCGTTGAATTGGTAACTGCTATACCGGAGGCAAATAGAACCCGGCTCCCCCCTGTAAGGTTGCTATAACCTATAGTGGCAGTATCACCAATTAGTACTGATACCCTTTGGTAGTCAATACCAAGGAGCTCAGCTGTAATGTTGGCAATTGAAGCACGTGAACCTCCAACATCTGGATGACCAGTTGTTACAACAACATTCCCATCTTCAGTTATGTTAACTTGTGCGCTTGATTCACCACCAGCATTGAACCAAAAGCCACTTGCAACACCTCTTCCTTGGAAATTTCCAAGAGTTACTTTATTATGAGGGTGTTCTATAGCGGCTTCAAGAGTTTCGGCAAAGCCAATACGCGGGTAAACTGGTCCGTGAGCCGTTTTCGTTCCTTCTCTTGCAGCATTTTTTAGCCGGAGTTCAAGCGGATCAATACCAACTGCTTCTGCGATTTCATCAAGAACACTTTCTACTGCGTATGCTCCAATGGGCGCCCCTGGAGCACGATAAGCAGCAACTTTGGATCTATTTGAGACTACATCGTATCCTTGAGAGTGAACATTTGGTATGTTGTATGGTGCAAAGGCACATCCAGCTGCTCCTCTAATTGGTGAACCAGGTAGGCATCCAGCTTGTAGATAAAAAGTTCCCTGAACAGAAATTATTGTACCGTCTTTTTTGGCACCAATTTTCACTTTACTCATTGATCCTGAGGTCGGGCCTGTTGCCCTCATAACATCTTCACGACTCATTACCATTTTAACTGGGTGGCCTGACTTTTGTGCTAGTACGGTGGCAATAGGCTCGAGGTACACTATAGTTTTACCTCCAAAGCCTCCACCGATCTCGGCAGGGATTGCTCTTATGTCGCTCTGTTGTATGCCGGTAAGCATAGATGTCATGGCCCGGACCATAAATTGCCCTTGGCTAGAGCTCCAAATAGTAGCTTTACCATCGGCGGCGACGCTTACGAGGCAGGCATGAGGTTCAATATAACCTTGGTGAACCGGGCGAGTTGTAAAGCTACGTTCAATAACTGTATCTGCTTCTAGAAAGCCCGCATCCACATCTCCCTTTTTATGCTCTAGTGTGCCAGCAATATTTGAAGGTTTACCTTCAAACTCTATAGTATTATGTAGAATTGGTGCCTCTGGTTTAATAGCTTCTTCAAGTTCAATAACCCATGGTAGTATTTCATAAGTTACTTCGATTAGTTTACATGCTTCTGTGGCAATTTCCTCTGATGTAGCGGCTACTGCAGCCACAGGGTGACCATGAAATAGAACTTTTTCTCGTGCCATGATGTTTCTAGTCATCCAGCGCATGTCCTGAATTCCTAGTGGAGCAGGGGTATCAAGTGGAAAATCTACGATATCTTTTGATGTAACTATAGCCTTAACACCAGGGAGCGAGGCGGCCTTAGTTGTATCTATATTAACAATATTTGCATGAGGGTGGGGACTACGTAATACACTCCCCCAAACCATGCCAGGCATTGTGGTGTCGGCTGCAAAACTAGCCCGTCCTGTAACCTTGTCGGCTCCATCTGGACGAATTGTACGTTCTCCAATCCACTTATTGTTAGTTTTACTCATTGTGCTTTCCCCCGAATTTCCTCTGCTGTATCGAGCACCGCCCGTACTATTTTATCATATCCTGTGCAGCGGCAGAGATTGCCTGCTAGCCAGAATCTAACCTCAGTTTCAGTAGGTTCAGGGTTTTCATCAAGTAGCGCCTTAGCAGCCACCAACATTCCTGGAGTACAAATCCCGCATTGCAGCGCGGCAGTTTCAAGAAATTTTTGCTGTAATGGATGAAGGGTTAGGCCGTCAGCCATGCCTTCTATTGTTTTAATATTCGCCCCTTCTGCTTCAGCGCCTAGCATGAGGCAGGAGCACACCAAAGTGTCGTCTAGCATTATGCTGCAAGCCCCGCAATCGCCTGACCCACAGCCTTCTTTGGAACCTGTTAGGTTTAGACGGTCCCGTAATACATCTAACATAGTTTCGTTAGGTTCACATAGAAATTCTTCAGGCTCACCATTTATATTAGTAGAAACATGCATTTTAGCCATATTTTAGGCTCCTTCTGCGCGTTGACTTGCGATGGTCGCGGCTCTTTTCAGTAAAACTCCCGCTACTTTTGTGCGGTAAGCAATTGTCCCTCTTTTGTCATCAATGGGATTGCAAACAGCTCGACAAGCTTCAGCAGCTCTTTCTAGGGACTCTTCTTCGATTTTATTGCCGACAAGTGCTTCGGCAGCAGCCTCAACTTTTAAAACAACTGGGGCAACTGCGCCTAGCCCAACTGTTGCTGATGTGCATATATTATTTTCGAGCGTCAAATTAACGCCGCAGCCAACTACAGCAATATCCATTTCGGTTCTTGGGATCATTCGTAAATAGGCATCACCTGAGCCTACTGGGCGTGGTGGAAAAGAAAAATTTACCGCAATTTCATCTTGAGATAGGTTAGTGCGTCCAGGTCCAGAAAGGACGTCTTTTATAGCTAGTTGGCGATTGCCGTTAGGCCCTTGTATATTAAGAGTAGCTTCTGCAGCTATCAAAGCGGGAATGCTGTCACCAGCAGGAGAACCGTTACATAGATTGCCTCCAAGAGATGCTCTACCTTGTACTTGTGTCGAACCGATAAGGTTCAATGCTTCAAGAACGCCCGGCCAAGTTTTACCAAAACTTGAATGCTTAGCTAGTTGAGCACCTGATACTGATGCGCCAACTATAAAACTACCGTCAGCTCTTTGTTCTATGCTATTGAGTTCTTTTATTTTTTTTACATTAACGATTATACCTGGATTTATCATGCCTGAGCGCAGTTGGACTAGAAGATCTGTTCCACCTGCTAGGATACGAGCGGAACCAGCCGCCGCGGCATAGAGGTTTACTGCCTCATCAAGTGTAGTTGGAGCTAGGTACTGTATATTTGTCATTTTAATATCCTGTGGCGTTATCTATACCCGATTCTCTTAGGCTCGCAAGATTACATGGCACAACCCCATTGGAATAGCCCCTAAAGCAAATATTTACTTTACGCAGATGTTTTACAAAATACTTTGGTTATGTTGTTAGACTTATTATCAAGAAAGCAAAACTTTTTATATATAGTGTAAATAAAAATAAGCTGTTAAGTTGTTTAATGGAAGTCCTGAGCAATGGATTTAAAAAGTAAAATTATAAAATACTATAACGTTTTTAATTAATTTTAAAATAATAGTAGGTTTTTTAGGAGAATTTTAATGCCTTTCTATGTCGTAAAAGAAATGTCAAAGAGAAATCCAGATGAAAACCCAAACATGATTTTACAAGAGGCTGTAGGTGAATACATGAAGGCTGGAGTAGTCACAAAACCGGAAGGTGAAGGATCGGGCCTTCACATGCATCCAAATGAAGAACAGTGGACGCTAATTTTAGAAGGGAAGTTACATTATATATTGGGTGATGAAGAAAAGATCGTTGAAAGGGGAGATATAATTCATATTCCTCGCAATGTTAATCATAGAAGTAGAGCTATTGATGGGCCTGCTGTTTTTTTCACTGTAAAAAGCCCTTCTGGAACTGGGGATTTGCAGCAGGATTATAACGCTATTGCCGGCAAGGCTTCCCAAGATGCTGAATTAAGTTATGACAAGGCTGTTAAGAGTATGGAAAGCGATAGCTAAGTTGCTACGTTTGATTTTTTAGGTGGAATTAACTTTAGTCTAAAGCGTGACGGCCGGTAGAGGATGGTTACCTAAAATCATATCAGAGGCTTTTTCCGCAATCATTATTGTTACCGCGTTAGTATTGGCAGAGTGTGCTGTTGGAATTATGGAAGTGTCAATGACTCGTATTCCGTCTAGCCCGTGAACTTTTAGTTCATCATTTACAACTGCATTTTGGTCAAAAGAGGGACCCATTTTACACGTTCCCATCAGGTGAAAAATTGTAGTTCCATGTTTTCGGGCATAATCGAGAAGTTCATCATCACCTTGGAGGTTTTCTCCTGGAGTAGTCTCTTTCTCATACCATTTTGCCAGTTCAGGCGTTTGAAGCATTTGTCGAGATAACCTTATACCTGCAACTAAAAGACGTTGATCCGCTTCGGCCTCAAGGTAATTAGGCTGTATCAATGGTTTGTCTTGCATGTTGCTGCTATGGGCATGCACATATCCTTTGCTTTCAGGGCGCATTGGCCATGAGCCAATGGTTATTCCGGGGAAGCTATCGAGTTTATAAGCAGCATCTTCTTTGTAGCTTGCAGGAGCAAAAATTACTTGTAGGTCCGGCCTGTCATACACTTTATTAGATTTGCAGAGAGCCAATACTACTCCTGGTGATTGCGCTAGGACCCCCTTGCGAAATAACAGGTAATTTGTTAACTCGGCGGCCAACCTTAAGCCTCTAGTGCGTTCATTAATTGTGAGCACACTTCGAACGCGAGCAGCAAGTCGTACCCCATAGTGATCTGAGAGATTTTCACCGACACCTGGTAAGGCGCATATGGTTGGAACACCTATTTTATTTAGTAAATCAGGATTACCAACCCCTGATACTTGAAGTAGTTGTGGTGAACCAATTGCACCAGCGGAAAGTAGAACTTCTTTATGAACGTGGATTTCCTGTTCAACGTTACCTAATAAGTATTTAACTCCTATGGCGGTGCGTTTATCAAAAATTATTTCTGTAACCTGTTTGTTGGTTAAAACCTTTAGGTTCTTCCGATCGCGCGCAGGATCTAAAAATGCCTTGGCTGCACTAATACGTCGACCGGCAAAAATAGTACGTTGAAAGTAGTTTATTCCCTCTTGTATGGCTGCGTTGTAGTCCTGACTTAAAGGGATCCCAAGATTAACAACCCCTTTAATAAATGCATCACTAACCTGATCGGTCTCAGTAACGTCAGTAACTATTAGTTCGCCATTTCGACCACGGAATTTATCGTCTCCATTGCCAATGCGCCGTTCACTTCTCTTAAAATAAGGCAAAACTTCTTCAAAACTCCAACCACGATTACCGAGCTGTCCCCATGTGTTAAAATCTAATTGCTGTCCCCGATTGTAAATATGTCCGTTTATTGAACTAGAACCGCCTAGTGTTTTTCCACGTGGTGTAGCAATTCTTCGTCCGGCAGTTCCTAAGCCGGGCTCTGTTTTATAGAGCCAGTTTAAATTTGGGTTTACTAGCGTTTTTATAAATCCGGCCGGAATATGTATGAAAGGGTTGCGATCGGCTGGGCCTGCTTCTAGAAGGCAAACAGTAGCGCCACTGGCGGATAATCTATTTGCTAGAACACATCCGGCTGATCCAGCCCCTATAATAACATAATCAAAAGTTTCTATCATTATGTTTAATCTCTCGGGCTTACTACTTTAGAGGCATTCTAAATAAGTCTATTTCTGCTGTAATATTTTTAGTATAATTATCCCGTTGAGAAAAAATAGAAATAATTTGAAGTGTTCTATCCTAAGTTTTCGCTTATTTGTATAACTGCTTCTACGTCAGTAAAGTTGGCGATGTCTCCTATTATCTCTTCTGCGTGTTCTGTCATGGATTTATGCAAGATGTCCATGTTCTCAAATTCTATTATTGCCATAATTTGATATGGTGCTGGGGTGTTTGGGTTAGGGGTGCCAATGCCTTTTACAACACGGGCACTTAAAATGCCTGAGCCCATTCTTTTAGCCACTAAATCCATATGTGTGGATAGATAGTACTCTAGATCAAATTTAGAACCCTCGATGTTTGGATACATTACTGTTAATGTAATTGGCATTTTTTTACTCCTTAATGCTGTTTTCATTTTTTCTTTTTACGCATTAGTTATAATCACAGACCATGTTTAAAC
>TARA_B110000263_G_scaffold68045_1_pt1 | contig 17734 bp, 10 predicted proteins | sample TARA_B110000263 | Tara Oceans TARA_B110000263 (sample SAMEA4397730) | marine metagenome | biome: Polar Biome; feature: [MES] marine water layer (ENVO:01000295) within the mesopelagic zone...; material: water (ENVO:00002006), including particulate matter (ENVO:01000060) such as......
AAAGGAGAGCGGAGCTTCTATAGCGCACCAATAAAAGCCTTAGTATCGGAAAAATTTTTCTCATTATGTAAAGAGTTTGGACCAGACAACGTTGGCATGATCACTGGTGATGCATCAGTAAATGCAACAGCACCAATTATCTGTTGCACACAAGAAATTGTCGCAAATCTAGCTCTCAGACATGGGGCAGATGCACCCATTGACAATCTAGTAGTTGATGAATTTCATTATTACTCAGATAGGGACCGAGGGTGGGCTTGGCAAGTCCCACTTCTTGAATTGAAGAACACTCAATTTCTCCTTATGAGCGCAACGCTCGGCCCTTCTGCTTTTTTTGCAGATGACTTACAAGATAGAACCTTTCGATCAGTTGCTTCTGTCTCGGGAACTGTTAGACCTGTTCCACTTTCTTGGGAGTACAGAGAAACTCCCCTTCTGGAGTCGATCGAAGAGTCACTGGCTTTAAACCGTGCGCCAATTTACGTAGTTCACTTTACTCAAAGAGCCGCCACAGAAAGAGCTCAAGCGCTAACGAGCATAAATATCCTTGACAAAGAGGAGAAACAGAAAATCATTCAAGAAATAGGAGATTTCAAGTTTGATTCGCCTTTCGGGAAGGAAATCAGCAGATATATCAAGCATGGCATAGGAGTCCATCACGCTGGGCTACTCCCTAAATATCGACTACTGGTCGAAAGGCTCGCTCAGGCTGGTTTACTAAAACTGATTTGTGGAACCGACACTCTTGGAGTCGGTGTCAACATTCCCATTCGGACTGTTCTCTTCACACAACTTTGTAAATATGACGGTCGTAAAACTTCTATATTGACGGTGCGCGACTTCCAACAGATAGCTGGGCGCGCCGGCAGACGCGGATTCGATGATGAAGGATTCGTATGGTGTCAAGCACCGGAACACGTTATCGACAACGAAAAAGCATTAAAAAAAGCTGGTGATGACACTAAAAAGAAACGAAAAATACAGCGTAAAAAACCGCCGGAACGCGGTTACGTCCATTGGGATTCTGACACATTTAAAAAACTTATTACCGGGCAACCTGCAACTATGCAATCACGTTTCGAAGTTTCGCATTCAATGCTTCTTAATGTTTTAGATAGACCAGGCGATGGGGCTACTGCGATGAAAAATCTCTTAACAAACAATCACGAAACCAGAGTGTCCAACAGGTCTCACATTCGGCGCGCTATATCTATCTATCGCTCTCTTTTAGCAGCATCAGTAGTCGAAAAACTTTCTGACATCGATAGCAAAGGCCGATCCATAAGGTTGAATATCGAGCTGCAATCGGATTTCAACATGACGCAAGCTCTATCTCCGTTCGTCTTAGATGCTCTAGAGTTTCTAAACGTTGATGACCCTGTTTATTGCTTAGATCTTCTTTCTGTCGTCGAATCGGTACTGGAAGATCCCAAGATCATTATCACGCGACAAATAGACCTTGCACGTACAGAGCTCCTCGGGGAGTTGAAATCTGAAGGAGTTGAGTACGAAGACCGGATATCTAAGCTTGATGAAGTGGAACATCCTAAGCCGCTTAAGGATTTTCTTTACTCAACCTTCGATGCCTGGTCGATTCATCATCCTTGGCTTACACACGAAAATATCCGTCCGAAGTCAGTCGCTCGAGATCTTTTCGAACGGGCAATGACGTTTCGAGAATTTATAAACCATTATGGTTTGAAAAGTAGTGAGGGGGTTGTCCTCAGATACCTAACGGATTGCTATAAAGCCCTCAATCAAACGGTACCTATCAGAGCAAAAACTGAGGAAGTCTATGAGCTGACAGAGTGGCTAGGAACATTAATTCGCCAAGTCGATAGCAGCCTTATCGATGAGTGGGAAAGGCTCAAGAACCCCGAAATAGTCACCGCTCCGACTGCAGCCACAGCGCCCTTTGATATAACGCTCCAGCACCAGGCTTTTTTAGTTATGGTCAGAAACGCCTTGTTTAGGTGGCTTCAGTTGCTCTCGAAACGTGACTACGACAATTGCGCTAAGTTGACTAGCGCTCAACTCAGTAATCCTGAGTCAATATCTTTAGCTTTAGAACCGTATTGGCAAGAACATGATGTCATTCTCGTGGACCCTGAAGCACGATCAGCTAAATGGTTTATGTCTGGAGAACGAAGTATTGACCGTTGGTTAGTAACACAAATAATTTGTGATCCTCAGGGTTTCCAAGAATGGCGAGTCCAGGCTGAAATAGATCTAGCGGCATCTAGGTTGATCGGCGAGGTAGTACTTCAAGTTGTTTCAGTTGCGAAGCTTGAATAAACATATCGGCTATAAGAAAGCCAAATAGATGCATGCTGCCACCATCAGCAACGCTAATCCACAACCAACGATGCGGTAACGAATTGGCCCAGGCCACTCATTATTCATGACGGAATTTGGTAGTTAGGGGCTTCTTTAGTGATAATCACATCGTGAGGGTGACTCTCGCGCAATGCAGCCGCACTAATCTTAACGAATCGAGTTTGGGTTCTTAGTTCTTCAATTGTTTCAGTTCCGCAATAGCCCATTGCTTGTCGAATTCCACCAACTAATTGATGAAAGACATTGGAAAGGGGGCCCTTGTAAGCGACTCTTCCTTCTATGCCTTCGGGTATCAGTGAGTCCTCATCACGCTGGTCCTGAAAATAGCGATCTTTCGAATAGCTACGACCTTTCATAGCCCCAATAGATCCCATCCCACGATATTCTTTGTAACGCTCGCCTTGATACAAAACGACTTCGCCAGGACTTTCGTCTACACCAGCTAACAAACTCCCTAGCATCGCACAATCAGCACCAGCACCAATGGCCTTGGCGAGATCACCTGAAAACTGCATTCCACCATCAGCGATTACAGGGACATTAGATAGAGCTGCGACACTCGCACAATCAAAAATAGCTGTTATCTGAGGAACTCCTACTCCCGCCACTACTCTGGTAGTACAGATGGACCCGGGTCCGATACCAACTTTTATCGCGTCTGCTCCTGCGTCGATCAGGGCCCTCGTAGCTTCCGCAGTCGCAACATTCCCAGCAACTACTTCAATATTGTAAGTACTCTTAATTTTTTTTAATGTATCGATCACATCTCGGCTGTGACCGTGGGCAGTATCGATGACAATCACATCGACGTCACGCTCGACCAATGCATCTACCCGCATATCGACATCAGCTCCAACACCAACAGCCGCTGCTACCAATAGACGGCCTCGGGTATCCTTAGAGGCATCAGGATACTGAATTCGTTTTTCTATATCTTTGACTGTAATCAGACCTGTCAGTTGGTAGCGATCGTTGACAATGGGCAGCTTTTCGATCTTGTGTTTACCTAACACAATTTGTGCCTGTTCTAATGTCGTTCCTTCTCGAGCCGTTACAAGATTTTCAGATGTCATAACGTCACTAATCAGCTGGTTGTAGTCAGTTTCGAAACGCAAGTCACGGTTCGTCAAAATCCCTACTAATTGTCCCGATGCATCTGTTATCGGGACACCACTGATTTTGAATCGCCCCATCAACGCTTCTGCCTCGGCAAGCGTGGCGTCAGGGGGCAAGGTAACGGGTTCTACTATCATCCCTGATTCTGATCGCTTTACTTTGTCTACTTCGGCAGCTTGTTCATCAATAGAAAGGTTTCTGTGCACAACTCCGATCCCACCGAGCCTGGCCATCGCTATGGCCAACCTAGCTTCAGTGACAGTATCCATCGCAGCGCTAGCTAGCGGAACTTTAAGCAAGGTGTTACGGGTGAACCTGCATGAGGTGTCGACCGCATCCGGTAAAACTTCTGAGGCTGCAGGGACTAACAGGACATCATCAAACGTCAGTCCATCGCCAGAGAATTTGACCTCTGCTGTTGGAAATATATTATGCCGATCGGCCATAGCTCAATCTATCGCGCTCAGAGCCCTCTATAGCGAATCCGCCCGGGAGAAATATTTCATGCCACTTCGCAATTAGATTCGTTTAAGCCATCGTTCAGCATCTAAGTTTGTATTCAAGAGGTATTCAATATCTGCGAGGTCACTATGACAGATTTTCTTCAAAGTGGATCAATCGCAACTCTTCACGATTTTAGTAATAGAACTTCAGAGAGTCTTGAGCGGGACCTTTGCTCATGGAGCAAGAGTCGACCTATTTCTATAATCATTCCTTGTTTAATCTCAGAACTGGAGCGACCCGCACTTAAAAACATAGTCACTCAGTTGCGAGGAGCAGACTATTTAAGCGAAGTAATAATAGGTCTAGATCAAGCTAGTCCTGAGCAGTTCAACGAGGCTAAAAAATTTTTCTCCGTACTGCCCCAAAAAATAAGAATCATTTGGAACGACGGCCCTGCTGTCAGTTCTATGAGCGAATCTTTGTGTAATCATTTTTCTTCAGCCACAGCACCTGGCAAAGGTCGCAACGTTTGGCACTGCCTCGGCTATTTCTTGGGTTCAGCTCAAGGTGAGATAGTTGCCTTGCATGATGCGGACATAGTTACATATGATGCCAGTCTTTTGACTCGACTCTTGTATCCGGTAGCTCATCCGACCTTCGATTATTCCTTCGCCAAAGGATTTTATTACAGAGCTACCGAATCTCACTTCGGTGGGCGACTTGTTCGACTCCTCACGAGCCCTTTGTTAGATGCTCTCGCTCAGTGTTACGGTTCTTCTGATTATTTGAATTATCTCAGGAGCTTTAAGTATCCTCTAGCAGGCGAATTTGCGATGCGTAAAGAGCTAGCTAACAGAATTAGCATGCCTGGTGATTGGGGGCTGGAGATTGGGGTTCTTTCGGAGATTTATAGGCTTAATCAACGCCAAAATATTTGCCAGATAGCTGTTACTTCTCGCTATGACCATAAGCATCAATCTCTTTCCGTAGATAACTCTGATTTAGGCCTTCACAAAATGAGTAGAGATATTCTACAGACAATTTTGAGTGGGCTAGCTGATAACAATGCTCTCATCACACGAGAGGCTCTAACTTCTATAGGCACTGCCTACCGCCAGAATGCTCAAGAGGCCATTAACCGTTATGCCAATGACTCTGAGATAAATGGTTTTAAATACAATAGAGAAGAAGAACAATTAGCGGCCAGACTCTTTGAAAAATGTTTCCTCGAAGAGGGTGAAAAACATCTGGCTGGCCATCGGTCTTTTCGGTCTATGCCTAGCTGGTTGCAGATTGAAAATAATTTACCTGGAACACTCGCTCAACTTTATTCTGCTGTCGAAAGAGATAACCAATAGGTCCCATAAGGGTCTAACCGAAGCCCATTATCAAGATCTATTTGCACGTTCGTCAATAGGTCGATCAAGGTTCCTCGAAACGAAGCCGGAATATTCTCCACATCGAGATTGACTAATCGGGAACAAATATTTGTTATGCATAAAATTTTTTGGAACCCGTCGTCGCTGGTCCGCAGCAGTCCAAATACTTCATCTCCAAGATGTACATGAATTTGGCCCGCTTGAGGATGAAATGCTCGTTGAGCACGACGTATCTGCACTCTTCGTTTTAGCTCCTCAAATAAATTTATTGGATCCATATTTTGCTCGTCCAAGACATGTAACAGCTCTTTACGATTAAGCGATCGTCGGTTTATCGCCCGATTAAATCCCCTCTTTTCCATTCCATCGTTATTATTTGGAAGGCACATCAAACTGTTGATATAGAGAAGAGGCACACCTGCAAACACTAAAATGAGAGTATGCGCTGCTAAATAGCAAGCCTTTCCATATTCTCTTCCTTCTGAGGTCAATAAATCATAGAGCGAAACATTGAGCTCATATGGCTTCGGCCCACTCGGCGTGTTGTAGCTTTCATATTTTCCACCAGCATTTATAGTTGCGTCAATTAAGTTTTCAACCTCATGGTGGCTTAATAGGCCTTCGATCGGACGAAGACCGATTCCATCATGACTGGCAATAAAGTTCAAAAAAACTCCACTTTTTGCTTCATAACTTATTTTGGCAGTCCACGCGTTAAGGGCTGCCACTGATTGACCTATAAATGTATGAAGTATCAAAGGCGGTAAACTGAAGTTGTATATTGCGTCAGCCTCGTCTCCCTCACCAAAATATGACATATTCTGCTTGTGTGGCACATTAGTTTCAGTAACTAAAACAGCGTCAGGCTGTCGTTTGTGAAGAAGCGCCTTTAAAATTTTTACACATTCATGCGTTTCTGGAAGGTGGACACAACCGCTTCCCGAAATCTTCCAGATAAACGCTACTGCATCGAGTCGAAACCATTGGACTCCTGCTTCCAGGAGACGATTCACAATTTTTAGTATTTCCAAAAATACATCAGGGTTTGAAAAGTCGAGGTCTACTTGGTCATCGCTGAAGGTACACCAAACTGACTTCACTCCCGTTTTTGTATTCACCTGCCGCTCTAACGATCGAGAACGAGGCCTTACTACGTTCGTAAGGTCATCACCAGGATTTATTATTTTGATATACCTATTTCCAGGCTCTTGATCTAGCAGGAACTGGGTGAACCACTCAGATTCAGAACTCACATGGTTAAGTACAACATCGGCCATCAGTTTCAAACGAAAAGATAACGATTCGATATCACTCCAGTTGCCTAGAAGAGGATCAACTTCTTTATGGTCAATGACCGAGAATCCATCATCTGAGCTAGATGGGAAAAAAGGTAGAATATGTAGAATCGAACAGAAATCACTGAAATAGGCATCCAGGGTTTCGCCCAAGACGTTAAGAGGGGCTCGATTTCCATCAAGAAATGAATCCCCGTAGGCCAACAGAATCACATCAGCTTCAGTCCAACGCTTCGGATCTAGTTTCGTAAGATCCGTATTCTTATCTATACCTATTGCGTTTATACATTGTTCAGCTAAGGCTTCACAATCAACGTTTGGATACAGATATTCAAGGTGATCAGCAATAAGTTCTAGAAATACCTGCGATACACCAACTTCTTGCGGGTATGAATCCATACCTACTGAGTAAAAGCTATTGGCTTAGGGCAGCGATATCTGCCAAAACTTCTCCAGCATGTAAAGCTAAGTCAGGGTGCCCCTTCATATCGTATGACTTGGCTATTACTCCTTCTTGATTAATCAAGTAGCTGTGCCTATATGGGAAGCCTCTGTCACTAATAACTTCATAAGCTGCACCAGCAACTTTTTCCGGATCAGCTAATAATTTATACGGAAAATTTTCTTTATCAACGAAGGACTTCTGAGCCTCAACGGTGTCAAAAGAAGCGCCAAGAATTACGGCGTTAGCATCAGCAAATTCTGGAGCTCGGTCACGGAGCCCTCCACCTTGAATCGTTCAACCAGGGGTCCCAGCAATCGGATACCACCAAAGAAGAACCCACTTGCCTCGAAAATCCTCTAGCGACGTTTTTACCCCGTGGTGGTCATCTAATTCGAATATTGGGGCTGTAGTGCCTACTTCAAGCATGGATCTCCTATAACAAGCGTGTACCGCCATTCTATAACCACCGATGTTACATGCGCCAAAAAGCGCCTATCATATATGTGATGCACCCACTTTCGATGATGACTGCCGACGAAATCAAAACAAGTGCAGACATATTGAGACGCAGCGGTCATATCGATAGCGATGCGACATTCCATGGTTGCTGCATTCACGAGCCACCAAAGGTTGAGGTCGCATCCTGGATCGCGGGTGATTTAGCTGATCGCCGACTTGACCTCGTCGTCCATTCGAAAGGGGAAACCTACGAGGCCCGCGTTTCGATAAGTCGAGGCGAAGTAGACCGTTGGGAGCTAGTCCCAGGTGTCATTCCACGAGTTGGGTTCGTTGAGCTTTCTAAGGTAATGGAGGCATGCAAAAATAATCCCGACTTTCAGAAAGCACTTTCTAAACGAGGTATCACCGATGCATCTACGGTCCAGGTTGATCCGTGGCCTACCGGAGATTACGGATTCGAATTCGAAGATGGTAGAAGAGTTCAACGCTGTATAGCATTTCACCGACCTAATCCGGATGACAACGGCTATGCCTTTCCAATCGACGGACTGATGATCCATGTCGACGTGGATAGTTTGGAAGTCTTACATATCGAGGATTTTGATCAGTGGCCAATGGCAACTGAGCAAGCAAATTACGATGTTGAATCAATTGTCAATAATTACGGCCCTCTCAGAGAAGACCTTCGACCCGTAGAGATCAGCCAACCTGAAGGAGTTAGTTTTTCTATCGACGACAACCAACTTTCTTGGCAAAAGTGGCGCTTCAGGCTAGTCATGGATGACACCGAAGGCCTGGTACTGCACCGAGTCACTTATACCCAAGATGGTGTCGAGCGACCAATCATTGATCGGGCGTCACTAGCAGAAATGGTTGTCCCCTACGGCGATACTAGACCTAGCCAGACCTTCAAACATGCTCTCGATTCAGGTGAGTTTGGACTTGGAATGACAGCCAACTCTCTGACGCTCGGATGCGACTGTATCGGTGAAATTGTCTATCTGGATGCAGTTCAAATGCTTGATGACGGCAGCATCATGAGCACTAAAAACGCGATATGTATCCACGAAGAAGACTTTGGAATTGGCTGGAAACATACTGACATGTTGACTGGACAGGTGGAAGTACGAAGGTCTAGGCGGTTGGTTGTCAGCAGTATCTCCACAGTAGGCAATTACGAGTATGGCTTCTTTTGGTATTTTCACCTCGATGGCTCAATCAAGCTTGAGATAAAGCTCACCGGCATTCTGACTACACGCTCACACCGTGATGGTGACGATTTAACTTTTGCTCGACAGATTGCACCAAATGTGGCTGCCCCAATTCATCAACACATTTTTTGTGTGCGGCTTGATATGGCTGTTGACGGAACCAGCAACAACGTCGTCGAAGTAAATACCCAAGCGCTTCCACCTGGCTCAGATAATCCCCACGGCACAGCTTTCGCGGCTACTGAAACGCTCCTCAGCGACGAAAACTCGGCTATGCGCGACACAAGCTCGGCAACTAGCAGATATTGGAAAATAGAAAATTCACACAAAACCAACCGTCTTGGATACCCAACTGCTTACCGCTTGCTTCCTTCGGCCACAGCAACGATGTTCGCCTCAGCTGACTCACCCCATGGCGAAAGAGCCGCTTTTGCTAAACATAATTTGTGGGTAACACCTACGGTTCAATCCGAACGGTACGCTGCCGGAGATTATCCGACACAAAAAAATGCTGGGCAAGGGCTCCCACGATATACAGCCGACAATCGTTCGATCACCGAAACAGACGTAACTGTCTGGCATAGTTTCGGACTCACACATGATGTTCGGCTGGAAGACTATCCAGTGATGCCTACCGAATACGCTGGATTCTTAATGGTGCCTGATGGATTTTTCGAGCGGAATCCAGCAATTGATGTTCCGCCAAGCAGCAATGGTCACTGCCATTAGGTCATTACAAGCAAAAATCTTCGGAAGCTAAAATTTATTCTTACCGATTATGAAATAGTTGCATACCTTCAACCGGCCAGTCAATGGCATACACATATCCATGATCTGACGAAGTTACGTACAACGTCTTGAAATCAGTTCCTCCGAAACAACAATTAGTCGCTCCAGGTTCAGGAAGCTCAATAACTTCGATGGGTCTACCATCTCGGCCATCCAGCACAAACAAATTATTCGAACCGTGTCCAGCGACAATAATGCGGCCAGAAGCATCGAAACAAAATCCGTCAGGGACTGACCTGCGGCCAATCATCCCATTTAATTTAGAAGTACTGCTTAATACACCAGGGGCCTCGATCTGGAAACTAAGGAGTGCTCCTGTCAGCGACTCACAAACCACGAGCACGCGCCCATCATCTCGGACTCCAAGGCCATTAGGGAAGCCGATACCTCCGGCTACTCTAGTCGCTAACCCATTTGTATCTACGTAGCACACAGGCCCCGCATCTCGCTCTCCCCCTACTAAACCGGACCAAATTGGATCGGTAAAATAAAATCCACCGTAGCCATCAAAACACACGTCGTTCGGAGCGTTTAGAGGCACGCCATCAATCTCAAATAGAAAGTCGTTAACAGTTCCTGCGGCATTAATGATTTGTATTCTTCCGGAACCATTTTCAACCGGGCCAGCACCTTTTGTAGACGGCATATCTGTTGGCCACCTGCCGCCGTTATTGCAAATTAACAAATTACCAGCAGTATCGAAGGCTGCTCCATTTGGCCCGCCGCCAGTCTCGGCAAATGTGGTTACAACACCTGCATCACTAATTTTTGAAATTCGTTGGCCGGCTATTTCGGTAACGTAGAGCGTTCCATCAGGGCCGACAGCCGGACCTTCTGGAAACATAAGACCTGAAGCTAAACGGTCAATCTGCACGATTGGAACTCCCCATAGATTTACGCGACCCGGCTAGATTTTCGTACCCAGGTATTGCATACGCAACATAGCCCACGCAGAGCTGAGACTGTTTGGTATTCGAAAAACAAACTAAAGCTTCTGGACTTCTCCGCATTCACAATATTTCTCAGCGCGCCAAAGATTTATAATGATGGGAAACTTTGCAAGCTCGATATCATAATTTCACAGCGAGTGGCTTGCTCGCACAATACTCAGATCGAGTGCCCCTATTCGCCTATCCGAAATCACATCATGCAAACAACCAGCGATGCTCTATCTCTAGCCGAACAAATGCACTCGGAAGAAATTGCTTTTATCTGCGAAGATCGACAAAGAACTTTTACCGAATTTTTCGATCGCTGTCATCGAGTTGGCTCAGTTCTAAATGAGCTAGGTGTTAGCGAAGGCCAGCGAGTAGCTATTTGGGCGGCAAACTCAGAAATCTACGCAGAACTGTACTTAGCAATTCCTTCTCATGGTAGAGAAATCATGCCCTTAAACACACGTTGGGCTTTTTCTGAACTCGAATACGCTCTCGAAGATGGCGAAGCTAATCTTTTGATTACTGATCGTGATCCAGGGCCATTGTCGAAGAACGTAGAACAGATTATTTCCATTGCTGAATACGAAGAGCTTATTCAGAACTCAGAACCGCTGCCATTTGTTGACGTTTCCGAGGATGCGCTACTTGGACTTTTTTATACAGGAGGCACGACGGGTAAGAGTAAGGGGGTAATGCTAACCCACCGAAACATTTTAGCTAATACCGTGCATTGTCAAATCATGATGCCCTTATCTGCAGAAGATAAGTATCTTCTGGCTGCACCTATGTTTCATGCAGCTGGGACGCTTTCAGTCCTTCAATGTCTTTCTCTTGGTGTTGCACAAATAATCGTTCCAACTTTCGATCCTAATGTTTGTCTAGATCTCATCGAGATGGAGCGCTGCACTTCCACGCTTTTAGTACCAACTATGATCGCAGCGATGGTCGAAGCTCAAGCCAAAAATCCGAGGTCGCTAGATACTATGACTCTGTTGGCACATGGGGCATCTCCTATCTCTACAGAAGTACTCAGAAAAGCCTGCGAACAAATTCCGAATGCGGAATTCATACATATTTATGGGGCTACTGAAACGGCCCCCCTGGTAACCGGCTTGCGGTCCGAACAATTACTTATCGACACGCCGCTAGGCAAGTCTGTAGGGCGCCCAACTCTGGGCGTGTCTATCAAAATAGACGCAGACCAAGGGCAGCCTGGTGAAGTTTTGGTAAAAGGTCCAAACGTAACTAGTGGTTACTGGAATAAACCTGAACAGACTGCAGAGGTCATTCAAGGTGACTGGTATCGAACCGGTGATGTTGGCTATCTAGACCATGGAGGAAACTTATTTCTCGTAGATCGCGCCAAAGACATGATTATTTCCGGCGGGGAAAATATTTACTGTTCTGAGGTAGAAGAAGTCATTTACCAAAATCCCAAAATATTAGAAGCAACTGTTTTCGGAATACCTCATCCGGTTTGGGGGGAACAAGTCCATGCCACGGTAGTTCCAAGAGACACCTCACTTACAGAAAGCGAACTTATTGACTTCTGCAGAACTTCCTTGGCCGGCTACAAACTTCCGAGGTCAATAGCATTCCAAGAAAAAGAGCTACCGAAATCCGGGCCAGGAAAAGTACTAAAACGAGAGTTACGGGCACCGTACTGGGTGGGACATGAAAGAAGCATCAACTAAGCCCATTGCATAATGGCCAAATTTATCCCATGCCCACGATTTAGTTTGCAACAGACCCTATCTCTTTCCAACTAGATAAAGGTTTAAGATTGAAGCAAGCAATATCGACTATTTGATTAGGGAGAAATTGTCATGAAACTTGCGCTTATGCTCGGATACTCAGGATCGAAGTTAGACATTCCTATCGATCGCATAAAGATGGCCGAAGAACTCGGTTATCATTCTGTCTGGACAGCTGAGGCATATGGGTCTGATGCCATGACTCCTCTTGCATACATCGCCGCTTTTACGGAAAAAATAAAACTAGGTACAGGAATTATCCAGCTCGCCGGCCGAGCTCCCGCTATGGCAGCGATGCAGGCCCAAACAATCGATGCCCTGGCTGGTGGAAATCGAATGATTGTTGGGCTAGGTGTTTCCGGTCCTCAAATCGTCGAAGGCTGGTATGGCCAACCTTGGGGAAAGCCATATTGGCGCCTTAGAGACTACATCCAGATTATGCGCAAAATATTCGAGAGACAAGCACCAGTGTCGCACCAAGGCACCGAGTACCAATTACCTTTCACCGGAGATGGCGCTACCGGCCTCGGCAAGCCACTAACGTCGATCCTCCACACAAATCCATCTCTGCCAATTTGGCTAGGTAGCGGTTCCGAAGCAACCGTTAAACTTACCGCTGAGCTATGTGACGGTTGGCTCCCTATGCACTTTGTGCCCGGCCGCATGAATCATTACCGCCCTTGGATAGAAGAAGGGTTCTCTCGAGCTCGAAATAATGGTAATGAAAAGAGCTGGAAAGACTTTGACATAATCGCACAATGTCCAGTTCAAATATCAGACGATATCGGAACAATTTTCAAGAAAGCAAAAGATAATATCGCCTTATACGCCGGCGGAATGGGACATAAAGAAGTCAACTTCCATAACCAGCACATGATCCAGCGAGGTTACGCCGACGTCGCCGCTAGGGTTCAAGAGTTGTATCTAGCGGGATACAAAACTGAAGCAGCAGAAGCGATCCCGGATGAATACGTTGACGACGCGGGCCTATACGGCTCTCGAGAACGAATAACTAAGCGCTATCTCCAATGGGCAGATAGCGGGATCACAGGAATGAATATCAATACTTCACAAGACGAATCAGTAATCTTGCTAGCGCAGCTAGCAGGTAGCGGCAGGGAAAGTTGAGCTACTAATAATGCAATCGGCAATTATGAGTCTTGGGGACAACCTCGCACATCCACACACCAAAGAGCGAATATCAGAGTCAGACCGTCATCGACAACTCGTCAACTACGCCGGGTGGGCTGATGATGCCGGCTTCGATGCAGTGCATATTGGTGAGCACCATTTCAATGACTATATGTTGAGCTCACCTCCGGTAGTTCTGAGTGCTATCGGCGAACGCGCTCCCAATCTTATTCTTTCGACCGCAGTTACTTTGATTCCCACGCTAGACCCTGCACGTCTTGCAGAAGACTATGCCACCCTTGATAATCTTTTTCCTGGCCGAGTTGAAATTGTTGCTGGTAGGGGTAATTTTTTCTCTCGAACATACCCTGCGTTTGGCCTTTCGATTCATGATGCTCGCGAAATATTTGCAGAAAAAATTGGTTTAGTTCATAAGTTACTCAACTCAGAAAATGTTACTTGGAGCGGTAAATTTAGAGAACCACTCGACAATATAACCACAAGACCGAGACCCACTCGTGAAATTCCGATGTGGGTAGGAGCAGGATCCCACGAGTCTGCAGAACTAGCAGCTCGATGGGGCTTTCACTTAATGTTGCCATCAGTTTTTGGTCACCCCAAAATGTTTGTACCCATCATCGAGCGTTATCGTGAGGCCTGGCAAGAGTTTGGGCGCGACCCAAGAGATATCCACATCGGGTCTTGTGCTCATGCTTTTGCTGGTAAAAATAACCAAGACATGCTTGCGCGTTTCGTTCCGAGATACGGACATTATTGGAACTTTGTCGATGACTTAATTCAAGCCAATACTGACGGAAAGGTTAAGCTTCCCTTCGATCTAGACGCATCTTTGAGCGGCCCTGCTGTCGCTGGCAGCTCTCAGGAATGCGTCGAACGTATGAGCGAAATTCACGAACTGTTAGGACATGATCGACAATTGTTTATGTTCGATATGGGAGGAATCAGCAACAATGAGCTTCAAGAAACCGTTCAACGGTTTGGAGAAGAAGTTTTGCCCTACTTGCCAGACTCGTGATTATCTCTTCCACTTTTTTACGTGATCAGGGATAGCAATTAAGTCGCTTGAGACCTCATCAGGTTCGGGGGCACCGATTGCCATCCCTATTGGGATGACCCCAGCCCATACATCGAGTTCCATATCTTCTTCGTAATCATGAGGAGGTCCGAACCGAATTTTTGCAGATGCTTCATTAATGGGGACAGAGAGTACTAACGTCGACTGAATTTCCTTGGCAGAATTTTTTCTAGTAGCTGCTACTCGGCCAGAAATTATATGTTCAGTAACTGCTTCCAGTGCGGAACTTTTTTCATCTAAATCAGTGACTTGTTTTGCTTTTCCAAAGATTACTACTGATCGATAATTCATTGAGTGGTTAATTAATGAACGAGCTAAGACTAAACCATCTAGCAGCGTAACTGTCACACAAACATCAACATCACGAGCATCCCGGAGGAGTCGGCTCGCAGCTGACCCGTGTAAATACAGTTGTTCCTCAACTCGTCCATAAGTCATTGGAATAACTAGTGGAGTTTCGCCCTGGACTATTCCCACATGGGCTACAAGGCCCTCATCAAGGATCGAGTGCACTGTTTCTCGGTCATAGCTACCTCTATCTGGTTTACGTTTTACCTCAGTTTTATTTGTTCGAACATATTCTGACTCTGGCATAGGCACACCATAGGACTCTTCGGATACTGTTATCCAATGGTCAACGAAATAGATCCCGTCGACATATTTCTTCCGGTGAACGAAACTAATTTATTTAGTGCTCCTTTTCTCGAGAAACTTGCGGACCAAGCACAGCTCGCCGATGAAACTAGAACCGTGTCCTCAGCTGCTACCGAAGCAATTCGAGGGACTGACTTTATGCGCATGGCAGCATCTGCGAATTTAGGTGGTACCGAGCAATCAGTTTTACAGATGGGTCGCGAATTAGAGGCCATTGCGTCGAGGTGTCCATCCACTGCATGGACTCTTTGGAATCATCTCTGTGTGTTTCACCTTTTTGTAGGTACTTTAGGTCCGGACCACATATCACTATTAAAAGAAATAGTAGAAGCTGGCCAGTGGGTATCTTTCCCCGCCGGAGCCGGGAGCAGTGTCTATGGGCGAATCGAGGGCGGTGAAGCCATTCTGAACGGGACTGCTACCTGGGGAACCGGAAGCCGATATGCCGATCATTGCGGCGTCGTGTTTGCGGTTACAGATGAGTCAGGTAACCCAATTCGACCTATGGATCTGCGCTTTACGATAATTCCTACATCGACTAGCGGAGTCAAGATTGACCCCACCTGGGACGGTTCAGGGCTAAGAGCATCAGCTACTGACGATGTTCATTACAGTGATGTCAGAGTTCAGCTCAGCCGTTGCGTCTCTTGGTTCGGAGCAAATCGAGCAGAATCGTTGCGAACAGTTCCAGTTATCCACCATCGATACCGAGAAGATTGGGTTGGGTTGTCTGATGTTTTTTTAGGCTGGATGGCAACCGGTGTAGTTCGAATGGCATTGAAAGAAGCATGCGCGTCAGTTCGCTCTCGGCGGATTCTTATGGGTGGCAAAATGGTTGAAAGACCCACAGTTCAAATTAACTTAGGTAAAGCCACGGCTTTGGCATCTTCGGCAAGGGCAGCTATCGAGATGGCCTGCACCGAGGTTGACAGGCGGATCGAAGCTCATCAGGTCCCTACCGAAGCTGACTATTTCCGGCAAATGTCTATTGTTTCGATGGCAGTCAATCAACTCTCAGAGGCGATGCAGCTACTTGAAAAAACGCAAGGAGGAACTGCGCTCCGCGAGGGCGGTAGCTTTGAACGTCGTTATCGTGATTTTCGAGCTATGCCACTCCACATTAATGTTCATGAAGATCGAATCAACCATCAACTTGGTCGTTATGTCTTAGGAATTGATAGAGAGCCATTTTAAAAATACATTTTTTACGACCTCAAACTTTTTCCGCTTCTATTGTGGATGATTATCACTAGTGCAGAGGTCTCAAATTTATGGTCTACGACATAGTTATCAAAGATGGGCTTATCTTCGATGGGACAGGTGCTCCGAGGGTCCGAGGAGATGTCGGGATAATTGATGGTCGCGTTGCGGCAATCGGCCGAGTCGACAGTAGCCAAGCGAAACAGATAATCGATGCTACCGGAATGCATGTTGCTCCCGGGTTTGTTGACTTACATACGCATTACGATGCACAAATTTTTTGGGATCCTTACTGCACGCTTTCGGGTTGGCATGGAATCACTTCGGTAGCAATCGGAAATTGCGGTTTCGGCTTTGCGCCCGTCGACCCTGATATGCGCGAGTACGCAATGAAGTCGATGACTCGAGTAGAAGCGATTCCCTACGATTCCATGGCTGAAGGCATGCCGTGGGATTGGACAACCTTTCCGGAGTACCTAGATAGTTTAGAACGCACGCCAAAGGCTATGAACATTTTGCCTTACGTTCCCATCGGCCCGATGCTCATTCAAGTTCTCGGCCTCGCTGATGCCAAAGCGGGACGTATGCCGACTGCCAGCGAGCATGATGCTCTCTCAAAAATGGTGCATGCAGCGATGGACGCTGGTGGGTGTGGATGGTCGGCCCAGCGTCTTCCTCCTACAGGTCCCTCTGCAGTTCAGCGAGATTGGGATGGAACTCCGATGCCAACCGACATGATGAACGACGAAACCGCTCGCGTTCTCGCTCAAGTATTAGCTGACCGAAATCAAGGTGTCATTCAGATGACATTAACCACTAATGATATTAAACATGATTTAGCTCATCTTGAAGAGATCGCTTCTATCAGCGGCAGGCCACTCTTGCATAACGTTGTTCAAGCATTTGAAGACCGTCCGCATATTCACAAACGTCAAATCGAATGGCTGGAACGCTGTCGAGAGCGAGGAATACCTGTCTACGGTCAGGGTGTAACCAGCAACGCTGGCTTCACTTTTACTCTTGAAGACTGGAACCTTTACGATGACTCTGAGGATTGGATGCAAGCATGCATGGGCACGAAAGAAGAGCGACTAGCTAAATTTGCCGATCCATCGAGGCGTCAAGGACTCAAAGACAATCTTCCAGCTACAGCGACAGCCCCACTGGGCACTGTGACCATCCTTTCTCCTCGCTCAGACAGCACCGAACGCTACAGAGAAATGTCTGTGGCCCAAGCCGCTGAACTCAGCGGTAAGCATGAGGTAGACATCATGCTTGATATCGCTGTGGAAGATGGACTGGACACCTTATTTTTCGTAGCTCCTCCCCAAAATAATAGTGATCATCTTAAAGACATTGTCACCTATCCACATATGTTGTTCGGTGTGTCTGATGGAGGCGCTCATACAAAGTTCTTAACTGCTGGGCGTTACCCAACCGAAACACTGACCGAACAGGTGCGAGACAACCAGTGGATTACTTACGA
>TARA_B110000263_G_scaffold100674_1_pt1 | contig 17624 bp, 12 predicted proteins | sample TARA_B110000263 | Tara Oceans TARA_B110000263 (sample SAMEA4397730) | marine metagenome | biome: Polar Biome; feature: [MES] marine water layer (ENVO:01000295) within the mesopelagic zone...; material: water (ENVO:00002006), including particulate matter (ENVO:01000060) such...
ATGAAATATGAAACGGTATTTTCGATATGATTCTTGAAGGTATTGTTACCACACACAACGCAGACGGCACAGTCAATGTTTCCCCAATGGGTCCTGAGGTCGGTGATGACGCTATAGGCAATGAATTTGTGCTTAAACCTTTCAATACGTCCCAGACCTATCAGAATCTGAAACGCAGCGGAGTGGGCGTTTTACATATTACCGATGATGTGTTGCTAATTGCCCGTGCGGCCATTCAGCAATTAACGGATGCACCGGCGATTGACGAGAGTTGTGGCAAGCATCAGTTGGTTTTAGGAAGTGCTTGCAGGTGGTTTGAATTTGAAGTGGTGGAATTGGATGACGACCAGCAGCGGACAAGGATTCAATGCCAAACCACTCAACAAGGAGAATTGCGACCGTTCTGGGGATTTAATCGAGCTAAACACGCCGTACTAGAAGCAGCCATTTTAGCGACTCGAGTCGGGATTCTGGAGCGGCAAGAAATTGATCAACAGATGCAACATCTAGAAATCATCGTCGGTAAAACAGCAGGTAAACAGGAACTCGAAGCATTTGAATTGATACAACGATTCTTGGCGGTCACAAATTAACAGGCCTACGTCGGCAACACCGTGCGACTAAAAACGATCAATCAGTTTTTTTGCGGGTGAGGCGATGGCTGGTTTCTTCTTGGGTCAAGTAGCCCCAATCCAATGCCTGATCTTGGGTGTATTGTTTGTCCAATGTGAGCGCCGTTAGTGCCTTGCCCATTTCAAAGCCTAAGTAGAAACTGTGGGCTGCATCTAGATTCGTAGGCGCTGCGGATTGTCCGTGCCCGCTGAGCAACTGCTCGAAAATCACGAACGGATCGTTATCAGATAAGTGTAGTTGTCGAGTGACGAGGTGAATTTCATCTCGTTCCGCAAAAATGCGATAGTTATTGTCTTTTAAGTCTGCGGCTAATCGGTCGAGTTCCTCGTTTCCAAAGGCCCTTAGTTCTTCGTCTCGCAAAGTTACCAAATCACGGTCGACATGTTTTGGTGGGACTCGTTGCTCGATGGCATAATGTACGAGTTGTCTCGCAATGGCGCATTCACGGACGCTTGTTCGGGACCAATTGATAACTTGAGTTGTTAATACACTGTGAATCGCAAGTTCTTGGCAAATGCCCAGCAACAGCAAGTTAACACCGGCACTGTCGCAATCGGTGAGTTCGGTGAGGTTACCGATGCCCATCATCATTTCAGCGTCTGGGTACCGTTGTCGCACATCCATATAACGCGAAAGGCTGTTGGCAAAACCGCAACCGATTGGCTCTAGGATCGGGTCGATCCGCAGTGAAATGTTGTTTATGGCTAAGAAATCAATGGTGTCATCGAGTCCCGCTAGTGTCGCTGGATCATCTGGTATGGCAATAACAGTCGCATCCCAATCTACAGCGGCCTCTCGGTTACTACTATTGACGCTCAGCACCAATTCAGCGCCTGCATCAACGGCAGCGGTAATCTCAGTTGAATTAAGGCTATCAACAGACACCCTTAAGCCTTCTGCACGCAGTGCCTTAACGCAGTCGGCCAATCCTTGCCAAGTGCTGCCAGGGTCACAACCAACATCGATAATATCCGCGCCGTCACTGGAAAGTTGCTGCGCCGATGTGATGATCTCCGACAATGTCAAACGGGGGGCATGATTAATTTCAGCGATGATCTCGATAGTCGACTCGCCATAATTATGCGGCGGTTGGTAGCCGAGTCCAAAATGCTGACGAAGTTTACGCAGATCTCGCGGCCCCGTTTCTACAGGGCAGGACAGGGTGGTTGTGAGTGGCGACAAGTCTCCTTGACAATATCCCGGAACGATGACGAGATCTATGCCGCTAGGCACTTCGAGTTTCTTAGCGATCCATGCAGGTGTCATGAGGGCGGCAACGGTAATAGGAAGCACAGCGACTTCATACTCGATGCCTGCTTCCACCGCCAGTTTTTTCAATTCGTTTTCGAGCGCATGTTGCGCCAGTCGACCCGTTACAAACAGGATCCGTTTTCCGGCCAGTGATTCGTTATTCGCCATCATTTTGTTCGTCTAGGGCAGTTGGTTCGATATGCTCATGACTCAAACCACCGTTAATGGAAATGGTTTGTCCTGTAATGAAACTTGCTGAGGGTGCAGCGAGATGGGCGGCAACGTTTGCGACGTCCTGAGGTGTGCCCCAACGACCCATAAGCGATTCCGCCTTTGCCCGTTTGTCCCATTCGGTAGACGCGGAGTTACCCCACGCTGTTTGGATCCAACCTGGTGCTAAACAGTTGACCCGAACATGAGGAGCTAATTCTCGAGCAAGGCTTTGTGAAAAACCGATTACTGCCGATTTGGTTGTGGCGAACAGTTGACCGCTGTCACCACTTTGACCGACAGTAGCTTGATCCCAACCCATATTTAAAATGACGGCATTGGCCTGTTTACCGATGCGGATCATCGGCTTGCTTAATCCACGGCAGATTCCAATTGTTCCTTGAACGTCAAGTTCCCACAGGGCAGCGAGTTTCTGTTCGAAGGACCAGTCAGCGGCATCGCCGGTAAGAACGTCGCGACCGGCGTTATTAACCCAGATATTGATTTGTTCGTTGACTTGGAATGCCTGCTCGACAAGCGTTGCTTGAGATTCCTCCGATGTAAGGTCGGCGTAGAGTAATGTGACGTCGCGTCCCAATTCGCGAATCTCAGCGGCGGTTGCTTCTAGGCCTGCTTGATTCGTATTGGCATGGATGATCAGGTTAGCACCCTGCTGAGCAAACGTAGTGGCAATTGCCTTGCCGATTCCGGAAGAAGCGCCCGTGACGACGGCCGTTTGGTTTGCTAAAGGTAATGAGTAATCGCCCATGGATGGTATCTGTTGTTTGGTGAATGGCGGTAGTTAGGATTAATCGGTGGAAACGAGATTGCGAAACCACAGGAGTTCATCGGCGATGCCTTGTGCTAAATCCGATCGTTGCAGATGTGCTGGCAAGACATTCCAGGCATACGTTTCAACTTCGAAATGTTCCAAGTTGGGCATCGACTTGCAGACTTCCATGCATTCCAGAATATCGTGTTGTGATGTGCTGAGTAGTCCTAATGATTCTAAGAAAATTGGGACATGGAAATGAACACTCCAGGTGCTCTCGAGCGTTTGGGCATCGGTGACAGTTTCCAGAGCTGCCGATAAGTCTTGGTGGAAGTGTATTATTTGATTGGATTCACGGATGCAGGTTTGATGGAGATATCGAGGTTCATTGAATCCGGCAAGTTGCTCAAACGCCGCAGTGCGATCACTAGCGGCAAGTTGTGCAAAATCAACTTGGACCGCAGATGATACTTGGATTTTACCGACTTGAATTCCTAATGATTGATACTGCCTCAGTACATCGGCTTGGGATTCGAACATTACGGCGCTGTGACAAACGTCGTGGCAGACCCGAATGTGGTGAAGTATTTTGTCTGCCGAGCCGTGGGGTAGTAGACGGTTTTGAAACAAGTCAATTATGTCTGCGGCGACGTCGAGTGCACAGCCTGGTTCCGGTTCAATGCATACGTGGATGGTCCGGCCGGTTGTTTGTTCTAATTCATGCAGGAAATCTGCAAGTTCAAGAAGTTGCCGAACCGCTGAATCCCAGTGTTTTGTGGTAAGTGATTGTTTTCCCCAAGCAATAGGCAACGTAGAGATACTGCCAGTTTTCCCGTCGGGAAGAATTGCGTCGAGGATTGTCGCTAGATTTTTCGTGTATTGGAGTCGATCGAGGTCGTGCCATGTTGGTTTGTAGACGTCGTGCTTGACGACTTCGTTGTGGAAATTTCCATAGGGAAATCCGTTGAGCGTAAAGGGTACGAGTCCTTGATCGGCGAGCCAGTCTCGGAAAACTGCGGTTTGCTGGGAATCAAGTAACTGCTGGGCGGCCGGTGCAGCGAGCCACAGCCCGATACCCATGGGGTCGTCCGGAGATACAAGTTGCTTGACGCGCGCAGTATATTTGGAGAGGTTCGCTTGAGTTGCTTCAAGGTCGACTCCGGCATGCACGTTGGTACAATAGCCAATCTCCAAAATATTTTTCCTTGTTGCCGTTAGTGATGTGATAGTGTTGCGCTGTTTTAACTGATTAAGTCTTTCATTTCGCTTACTGCCTGGCGTAGACCAACGAACACTGCGCGGGCGACGACGGAATGCCCGATGTTGAGTTCTAGCATGCTGTCGAGTTGTGCGACTGGTAGCACGTTTTGATAGTTCAAGCCGTGTCCAGCATGGAGATTCATGCCGGATTCGACGATCAGTTTCCCCGCAGTTGCCAATTGCGCAAGGCACCGTATTTGGTCCTCACCTTTGTGCAACGCATATTGACCTGTGTGCAGTTCAACCGCTTGGACTCTCATTTTGGCCGCTGCGTCGATTTGTGCGGGATCTGGATCAAGAAATAGAGCAACACTGATACCAGCATCTTGTAATCGGGAAACAACAGGTTTGATTGTTTCATAGTGGGTGATGGCATCGAGCCCGCCTTCGGTCGTAATTTCTTCTCGCTTTTCAGGAACCAGTGTTACTTGGTCTGGTGTTGTCTCACATGCCAGGTCAACGATATCGGGGGCAGTGGCCATTTCAAGGTTGAGTTTGATGTTAACTGAATCACTAAGCATGCGGACATCACGGTCGATGATGTGTCGGCGGTCTTCACGCAGGTGGATGGTGATGCAGTCGGCGCCACCGAGTTCAGCGAACGCAGCGGCCCATACCGGATCGGGTTCGTACGTTTTTCTCGCTTGGCGAATAGTTGCGACGTGATCGATGTTGATGCCTAATTCGACCATGTTGAAAGATCTACTTTCGTAAATGGGTAAGTGTTTACAGGGTTCAGTCGTCAAAGATATTGTACGGTGTGGACCGCAGATCGGTAAGAATGTCAAAAAAAAATTGACCGCGAAGGAAAGTCAACTTAGGAGATATCGGCGCCTTGATTGTCGGCGCGGACGATTTCGACACGTAACGTTTGGCCCGAATCATCAGTTCCCATAGAATCTTTGAATCGTTCCGCGTCGGCTTGCGTTTCGAATATGCAAAACAATGTTGGCCCCCAGCTACTTTGCCCAATTCCGTGAGCTCCTAGGTCCTTCAGCCACTCCACACGACGATTTAGCATGCGACCATTGTAAGGTCCGCCTTGAATCGAAGAAAAACAACCTCCTGCTATCCGACCATAGTTTTCGATGGCATCGGCGGCCATCATAAAATCACTCGCAGTGATGCCTGGCAGTAAGCCGGATTCAAGTTCGGTTATAAGTTGATCGGTGGTTCGCTGTGATACGGGTGGAATGTCGCCGAATACGCGAGTTTCTTGCTCACCACTTAATCCTTGTTCGTTTTCAGGGCGTATTAACATAATTCGCCAGGCTTCGGGAAAGTCGAGTCGGCACTCTAGCGGGGAGATGCGTTCACTTGGAAGACGCCCCCGCTCTACGATCAACCCGCCGAATTCAAATCCGTAGGTGCCGACCGCGCTACGAGATGCGCGGTTGACGACGAAGGCACGCTCCATAGCGCCAAAGCCCTCGCCAGTTAGGAAGGCTTGTAGTATTTCAGCAGTGGAAAGTCCAAGTTGAGTACCAAGCCCGAGGCCGACGTGTTGCTCGGGGGCAGCGGTAACGGTGAGTACGCAGTCCGGCAATGTGGCGACCTGCGTATAAAGCTGCCACTGCTGGGCAAAATCAAGCAGTCGTTCAGAAAAACGACCCTCTGTGGCAAATTTGTCGGCTGGAGTTGCTGTGATTTCGACGCGTGGTTCTTTGAGCATCAAACCTACACCACCGAAATTCCGACCTTCTTGATTGCCGAAAGAGAGTAGTCCAAAGTGTAGACGCGTGGGAGCGCTGACATGGACAGTTTTTGTGGTGTGGGCGTGAAGGTTTGATTCGGTCATCAGGTATTCAGAGGGAAATGTCGACTTATTTGTTTCGTTGCATCTTAGCCCACGTGTCTCGCAACGTGACACTGCGGTTGAACACCAAGTTTTCCGGGGTCGAATCTTTACTATCTACACAGAAATATCCAAGCCGCTCAAATTGGTAAAGCTCACCCACGGCGGCATCGCCCAGAGATGGCTCAAGTTTGCAATCGGCGAGGATTGCTAAAGAGCTTTCGTTGAGGTTATCTAGATAGCTATCAGCGGCGGGTGTCGCATCGGCTTCATTGGCGGTGTTTTCAAACGGATCCGTCGTTTTGAAGAGATGATCATAGAGTCGTACTTCGGCTGTAACTGCAGTCGCCGCGGCGACCCAGTGGATGGTCCCGCGTACCTTCCGGCCGTCTGGTGCTTTGCCTCCCAGTGTTTCGGGGTCGTAGGTGCAACGTAATTCGACGACCTCGCCGGCATCATTTTTAATGACGTCCGTACAGGTAATGAAATAGCCGTAGCGCAGTCGGACTTCTCGTCCAGGTCCTAGCCGAAAGAATTTTTTCGGTGGATCTTCCATAAAGTCTGTTTGCTCAATGTAAAGCTCTCGAGAAAACGGAACTTTACGTTTACCGGCACTTTCGTCTTCGGGGTTGTTGATAGCGTCCAGTTGTTCAACTTGGTCTTGCGGATAGTTTTCGATCACGACTTTAAGGGGTCGCAATACACCAGCACGGCGATGGGCCCGCTTGTTGAGGTCAGCTCGAAGAGAATCTTCGAGCCACGTCATGTCGTGGAGACTGTTTTGTTTGGTGACGCCAATGCGTGCACAGAAATTTCGGATGGATTCGGGAGTGTAACCTCGTCGACGCAGTCCGGAAATGGTGGGCATGCGTGGGTCGTCCCAGCCTGAAACATGATTGTCTTGGACAAGTTCGAGTAATTTCCGTTTACTCATCATTGTGTGTGTGATATTGAGCCGAGCGAATTCTATTTGACGAGAACGGAAAATGTCCAAGGAATCCAAAAACCAATTGTAGAGTGGTCGGTGGTGTTCAAACTCGAGCGTACAAATGGAATGTGTGATTTGTTCGATGGAGTCGCTGATACCATGAGCATAATCGTACATCGGGTAGATGCACCAGTCGCTACCTGTGCGGTGATGATCGATCTTGCGGATGCGGTAGATCGTGGGGTCACGCATGTTCATGTTAGTTGAAGCCATGTCGATTTTGGCTCGCAAGGTGTGCTCGCCCTCGGAAAACTCGCCTGCTTTCATGCGGCGAAAAAGGTCGAGACTTTCCTCAGAATCCCGCGTGCGATAGGGACTGTCTTTACCGGACTCGTTCCAGCCTCCGCGGTAACTGCGAGTTTCCTCAGCGTCGAGGCTGCAAACGTAAGCATGGCCTGATTTGATAAGCTGTTCGGCAAAATCATACAGTTGTTGGAAGTAATCTGAGGCGAAGTAGACCTCGTCCCACTGAAATCCTAGCCAGCGTACGTCTTCCATGATGGATTCGACGTACTCGGTCTCTTCTTTGGCTGGGTTGGTGTCGTCAAATCGTAAATTGGTTTTCCCGCCATTTTCCGCGGCAATGCCAAAATTTAAACAGATGCTCTTGGCGTGCCCAATGTGCAGATAGCCATTTGGTTCGGGCGGAAATCGAGTTTGCACGCGTCCGTCATGTTTACCAGATTCGTTGTCCGCGGCGACGATTTGCTCGATGAAATTAAGCGAAGCCGCGGTAGGTTCGTCACTCGAATCTTTGTCGGTGCCGTTGCAGTGTTGATTCTGATTCATGATGGTTGGGTATGTGTTGGTGGCTGTTTTTGAGGGTTGAGTGGCTACCGAATCTGTTGTGTGGCCAACTCACTGTTTGTGATTGTAACGTGAAGCCGACTAGTTTTAATACGGCAAAAAAGACTTTGTTATGCCGTGTCGATGTCGTGTGAAGATATTGCAAGAGTGATAGCTCGTTCAATGCGATTGAGGCATCGCTGTTGCCCGAGAATTGCCAGCGTATCAAAAAGTCCGAAGCCGGCGGGTTTGCCAGTAATGGCGACGCGTAGCGGATGCACGACTTGGCCAAACTTAAGTTCACCGTCGGCGATGAACTGCCGTATCGCGGCTTCTACGCTTTCGGCGTTGTAGGATTCAATAGCCGCGAGGGTATTGGCAAAATCTCGTAGGATTTCAACCGCTCCGTAGGAATTGGCAATACGTTTGCCAAAAGATTTTTCATCGTATTCGATGGCATCGTCGTCAGTGAAGAAATCGTCGTAATTGAGGATGTCGCCGGCCACGGTCATCCGCTGTTCGCTCGCGGTAATGATTGAGTTTACATAGGGTGCGGTGTCGCAGTTTGGCGGCGTGTCGATTAGCCCAGCTTGTTGTAAATAGGGCACGGACATGGCTGTTTTTTGTTTAAGGTCGAGTTGGTCCATGGCGCGTTGTTGGAACGCCGTTAGTTTGGTTGGATCAAAACTAGCAGGACTTTTGACGACCCTCTCTAGTGAAAACGCACTGATCATTTCCTCGCGTGTGAAATCTTCAGTCTCCCCGTCGAGTGACCAGCCTAGTAGCAGTAGATAGTTGACGATGGCGTGAGGGAGGAAGCCGATGTCACGGTAAAAGTCCACGAGTACGGGGTTGAAGGTTTCTGGGGAGAGTTCTTTTCCGCAAGTTGTGGCGATGCGACTGCCGTGTTCATAGAGTTTTAGGAAGTCCTGGTTTTTAAGGTATTTCGCTATTTTGCGTTTGCTTAGTTTGTTTTTGCTACCCGGTTCTGCGACGTAAGGCAAATGTGCGTATTGCGGTAGGTCGTAGCCGAGGCCTTGAGCGATGAAGATTTGCCGAGGCGTGTTGGAGAGGTGTTCTTCGGCGCGGATAACATGGGTGATCGCGAATGCTGCATCGTCGACGACGCTGGCCAAGTGATATAGGCAACTGCCGTCGGCTTTTTGAATGACCATGTCTTGTTCACTGGCCCACTGGAATTCGACAGTGCCGCGGATTAGATCCGGGATTACGCAGGTGCCTTCGCGGGGCATCTTTAGACGGACCACCGCAACGCGCCCTTCGGCTTCGTAGGCAGCGGCTTGGGCATCGGTGTCGGCCATCCAGTTGCGGCTGTATAGATAGGAGGTGCCAGCGCTTTGAGCGGCTTCGCGTTCCGCTTGGACTTCTTCGGTACGTGAATAGTCCCGGTATGCGAGTCCCTTTTCCAGTAGTGTTTCGACAGCACTTTGGTAGTGGTCGCTCCGTTGTGATTGGAAATATGGGCCGCAGTCGCCGCCGATCTCTGGGCCTTCGTCCCAATCGATGCCTAGCCAGCGGAAGCCGTCGAGTATTGGTTGTAATGCTGTATCGACGTTGCGATTTTGGTCGGTATCGTCGATGCGGAGGATGAATTGACCGCCGTGTTTACGAGCGTAAAGCCAATTGAATAGCGCCGTGCGGACTCCACCTATGTGAAGGTAACCTGTCGGGCTGGGAGCGAATCGTGTACGTACCATGATTTTAAGAATTTTGTTAGTTGGTGACCGGGCGGTTGCTGAAATAGCGTATTTACGTTGCGTCAGTTGTCTATTCTATCGGGGAGTTCCCGCGGCGAGTATGACGTAGTCGTGATTAATCGAGTTAGTTTATTGCGTTTTTTGTGTAGAGCGAAAAAAAATGTGCCGATGACTTGACAAGGTAGTGAACATATGTACACTATATAAATATACAGAGGCAAATAAAACAGTGCCGGTTGACGTTCATATTAGGGCCATGAAAGAAGGAGTGAACAATATTTAATAAATGCCTGCTTCCCAACAACATCAACATGACGGGCACGACGAACATCTTGGACATGCAGAACATGATCAATCTGAACCGCAGGGAGAAGATGAGCAAAGTGATCAAAAAAGGATATTACAACAACTCCAGCACTTGATGCGTGACTTCCAACCAGTGGCTGTTGCGAAATCTGGGGAAGCAAGTGTGCCCACGGGTTGGGAGCAATTAGATTCGATTTTGCCATATGGAGGATGGCGATCGGGGCAATTGGTAGAGTGGTTGGGCGAAGTCAAAGGTGGTGGAGTGGGATTACTGGGACTATGGTCTGCTTGGCAAGTGGCACAGCGTGGAGGGGTGCTTGTGGTACTCGACAACACGGGTAAGTTTTTTCCACCGGCAGCCGCAGCGTTGGGGATTCACTTGAGTCGCATGTTGGTGGTGAGTCCTCAGAGTAAAGCAGATTTTGACTGGGCCTTGGATCAAGTGTTACGTTGTCGAGCGGTAGGAGCGGTATGGGTGAATTTACTCAAAATTGATAATCGAGCTTATCGGCGATTACAATTGGCAGTCGAAGAGAGTGGTGTATTTGGTGTTTTGGTTCGAGACCAGAAGTGCTTACATGATCCGACGTGGGCACATTTACGGTTACGTGCAACTCCTTTAGCGGGACAGGGCGATTGGCGGTTTCGGGTTGAGGTGATACGTGCTGTGGGCGGGAATGCGGGAGCAAGTTGTGAATTGGAATTTATGGAAATCGAAAATCAACAACGGTCTAAAAGGGACGGGGGTTTGATAAACCACACAAGCAGACCACCAATTATCACAAATTACTCGCAATGAATTCCAATGAAAAAATAATTTGCATATGGATACCCGGTGGAATTGAATCCACTGGCAAGGATGGGATGAGTATGGAGGCTGGTAAGGATACCCGGTCTGTCGAGCGGCAAGTTTGGGAAACTCAGGATGGGATGTACCAACTTGCTCGCTGGGCAAACCGTTATTCGCCATTGGTAGGTTTTCCTGAGTCGGTAAATTGGAAGCGTGAGTTAGCTGCTCAAGAAAAACGGACTGCGGGAAAACATGTGGGTACTCAATATGCACATCAACCCGACCCCCGTGCGGCAGCTTGGAAAACGGAAGCAATTTGGTTGGATGTTACCGATGTGTGTCAATATTTTGGAACGGTGACAAAATTGGCGGCGCGTATCCGTAATGATTTAATACGATTGGATATTGTGGCACGTATAGCGGCGGCGAGTACGGTTGGCGCAAGTTGGGCCGCGTGTCTGTATTTGGCGAATCCAACAGTCAACCAAACGGTGGTTTTATCGACTGTTCAACAGAATCAACAGAATCAAGTGGCGGTTCGGAAAGAACTAGGACAACTCCCTGTAAATAGTCTTAGACTTCCCGCGACCGCGCTGGATGCATTAGCGCGACTGGGGATAGTTACTCTCGGACAATTAATTGCATTACCGCAGGAAGCGATAGCGCAGCGACTTGGGGCGGTCGTTACTCAGAGATGTCAACAGCTTTTCGGTCAGGCAATTGAGCCGCTGAAAATGATACATTCACAGCAGAGGTATCTCTCCGAACAAGTGTTGCTAGGCCCGATCGGCGGGTCGCAAATGGTTGTGGATTTGTTTAGACATTTGCTCAAGCCTATTTTAGGGCGTCTTAAGAAACGAGGCCGTGGAGTATTACAACTCTGCTGTAAGTTCGAGGTGTCGCGGTACGGTCAGAGGATTTATGGCGATACCGTGAATGGTGCATCCGAGACCGTCGTCGCTGCAAGCACACACATCGAACAATTTAAGATCGGCTTGTATCGACCTACGATTGAATGTGCACATCTTGTTTCATTATTTCAATTAGCGTGGGAAAAGGTTGGACGCATCGACGAGATGTATCATATTTCAATTGAAGCTAGCCAAACGGCAGTGATGCAGCAGGTTCAATTGGGGCTGTTCACGGAGAAAGAATCAGAACAACCTGTTGCGGGAAATTGCGAGTTAGCTCGGGATCAAATTCCGCCACGTGTTTTAGCGAGATTGATTGATCGGTTAACGAGTCGGCTTGGAAAACAACGGGTCTCGCGGCCGCAGTTGCGGGCGGAAGCCGAGCCAGAACTTAGCTTTGAAATGCAAGTGGTGGTTGAACTGGATATGCAGCGATGGTGCCGTCATGTTTTGCGCCCGGTTCGTAAAGCGTTGGATGCCAGCAGTGGACATCCGCCGCCCGCAACCGCTCAGAAGACGCAGCCCAACAGGCAACGTTCCGGTTGGGCATTGGGACAGCAATTATCGGGCGACTCACGACCGTTGTGGTATTGGGCTTCCCCATTGGAAATCCAATGTCACAGTAAAAGTAGAACGGGCGCACCCGTCCGTTTGTTTCATAGTGGCAGTTGGCAACAGGTGGTACGTTCTTGGGGTCCTGAGCGAATTGAAACGGGGTGGTGGCGGTCGCGTGCTGTGCGGCGAGAGTATTTCCGAATTGAAATTGATAGCGGTCAACGATTTTGGGTGTTCAGGCAATTGCCAACCTCACAGTGGTTTCTGCAAGGAAACTTTGGTTAGGAATTGAGCTACGGATGAACTACGCCGAACTACATTGCAAATCCAATTTTTCATTTCTGCAAGGGGCTTCTTCTGCTGATCAGTTGGTGCAGCGTGCAGTGAGACTTGGATATACAGCCTTAGCGATTACAGATCGCAATACCCTAGCTGGAATTGTTCGCGGGCATGGTGCGGCCGTTGATGCTGAATTGCAATATATCGTCGCTGCGGAATTAACCTTTGATGACGCACCACCTTGCGTAGTTTGGATTCGCAACCGTTTAGCCTATGCAGCGCTGTGTCGTTTACTAACTCTGGGCCGTCGCCAGGCATTCAAAGGTAATTGCCGTTTGTCCTTTGAGGACTTAGTTTCTCATGGTGACGAATTCCTATTGGGTGTGATCCCTGATTGGAATCGGTTGTCGACGGAGACAAGCTCGGATCACCACCGAGTGCATGCTGCTGCCCAATTGATCGACGCTGCAGACTTGCAAAGATACGAGGACATGTTCGGTGAGCGTTGCTATTTGCTTGCGGAATTGCACCGCGGGACAGCAGACCTGCAGCGGCTTGATCGTCTTCAGGAACTGTCGCAACAAACTCGAGTGCCGCTCGTTGCGTCCGGCGATGTGTACTATCACGATCCTTCTCACGCGCGGCTGCAAGACGTTCTTACTGCAACCGCTCATGGGTGTACGGTGTACGATATTGGACCCTATCAGTTTGCCAACGCCCAACGCCACATGCGCCCGCTTGAAGACATCGCAAAATTATATCAACAGTTTCCTCAGGCACTTCAACGAACACGGGAAATCGCTGACCTTTGTGGATTCTCACTATCCGAATTGCGATATGAGTACCCCGAAGAACTCGCCCCAATAGATATCACTCCGATCGCATATCTCAAACAATTGGCATGGGAGGGGGCTCACGAGCGATATCCGCAAGGGATTCCTCGCAAGGTTATTAACCTACTGCAGCACGAACTGGAACTGATTGGGGAATTGCATTACGAAGCCTATTTTTTAACGGTTTGGGATCTGGTTCGGTTTGCTCGTAGCCAAGAGATTTTGTGTCAGGGGCGAGGATCAGCTGCCAATTCGGTTGTCTGTTTTTGCTTGGGCATAACGTCAGTTGACCCAGATACAACTCAGGTGTTGTTCGAGCGTTTTATTAGTCGTGAACGGGCTGAAGCACCCGATATTGATGTCGATTTCGAACATGAACGTCGTGAAGAAGTACTGCAATACCTGTATAACAAATATGGTCGTGATCGCGCGGGAATGACCGCTGTGGTTACCTCCTATCGCATGCGCAGTGCGGTGCGGGAAGTTGGTAAAGCTCTAGGGTTCCCCGCGGATTTGGTAGATGCGGTTGCTAAAAATCTCGATGGACGGATTGCGGAAAACGATTTCTGTTTGCGTTGCCGAGAAGTAGGGTTAGACCCAGATGAATTGGCGGGACAACGGTTTGTGGAACTCGTGGAGATGCTGCGAGGAATGCCTCGGCATCTGTCGCAACATGTAGGCGGGATGGTCATCACCCAAGGATTACTCAGTGAACTAGTACCTATTGAAAATGCCGCCATGGACGCACGAACGGTGATTCAATGGAATAAAGACGACCTAGATGAACTTGGAATACTGAAAGTCGACTGTTTGTCGTTGGGAATGCTTACCGCTATTCATAAGTGTTTTGATATGTTGCGACAACACAAGAATGAAGACTGGACGTTGGCAACGATTCCTGCGGATGACAGCCAGGTGTATGACATGATTTGTAAGGCTGATACCGTGGGTGTGTTTCAGATTGAGAGTCGAGCACAAATGAGTATGCTACCCCGCCTGAAGCCACGTTGTTTTTATGACCTTGTTATCCAAGTTGCGATTGTCCGCCCCGGTCCTATTCAGGGCAACATGGTTCATCCCTATCTGAAACGTCGTGACGGCCTAGAAGAACCTAGTTATCCAAATGATGCGATTCGCGAAGTACTCGACCGCACGCTCGGCGTCCCGTTGTTTCAAGAACAGGCAATGCGATTGGCCGTGGTGGCAGCTGGATTTACACCCGGTGAAGCTGACCAACTGCGGCGGGCAATGGGGGCTTGGCGGCGACCTGGCGTGATCGAGGAATTTCATCAAAAACTAACAAAAGGAATGCTGCAGCGTGGATTAAATATGGAATTTGCCGAGCAAGTGTTCACACAGATTCGAGGATTTGGTGAATATGGATTTCCCGAATCACATGCGGCCAGTTTCGCATTGTTGGTATACGTATCAGCGTGGCTTAAGTGCCATCATCCTGCTGTATTTGCGGCAGCAGTAATTAATAGTCAACCAATGGGATTTTATAGTGTAAGTGATCTCGTGACTGACGCTCGCCGACACGAAGTGAATGTCTTACCGGTCGACGTTAATTTGAGCGACTGGGATTGCACGCTAGAGCAAGAGGATGATCGTACAAACAATGCCAACAAACGACTAGCATTGCGATTGGGAATGAAAGTCGTTCATGGTATTCGCCAAGACGATGTAATGCGAATTTTAGAAAATCGCGGCGAGAGACTCTACGGATCGGTGGAAGATTTGCGACGCCGTGGTCGTGCTAGCCGATCGTTTATTATGAAGTTGGCGGACGCTGATGCGTTTTCTAGTTTTCAACGAGATCGGAGATCTGCGCTGTGGGAGGCCTTAGCCCAAGAACGTAGTATGTGTGAACAGCCATTGTTCGATTTAATTAGTGCCAGTGATGACGACGTTCCTGAATTACCCGTGATGCAACCAGCAGAGCAGGTGGAGATGGATTATCGGACCGCTGGTCTTTCGTTGAAAGGTCATCCATTGATGTTCTGGCGTGAACAGTTAGATGCAAAATCTGTCGTTACCGCAATTCAATTGGGGTCGCTGGAAAACGGTCGTTACGTTCGAGTCGCGGGGATTGTGTTGTTGCGACAACGCCCATATACCGCGAAGGGGATTACCTTTGTCACGCTTGAAGATGAAACGGGTACGATTAATCTTGTACTGAAGCAGAACATCTGGGAACGGTATTACACCGTCGGACGGCGTAGCAACGCTTGGCTAGTCCATGGGAAGCTAGAAAGAAAAAATTCCGTGATCCACGTCGTAGCCCACCGCTTGGAGGATCTTTCTGCTGCGCTCGGTAAATACAACCCGAAACCACGAGATTTTCGATGAACGCGGATTTTACATAGAACCAGCAGAGCGCATTTGCGGGTTAACCACCGGACAATTTATCGATCGCGTCATTGAGTTGTTGTAGCTCGTCAATCAAGAATTCGTGTTGCGAAAACAACGCCTTAGCACTTTGCAGCATGGAGAGTGCTTGCTGGTGGTCGGAATCAGCAAGTTCCGTGGCGGCGGCGACGATTCGATTGATCTCGTCGCGATAAATTGTTTTTAAATGAGTCGTTTGGTGGTCTACTTGAGTTGCTTCTAATTGGAAGTGTTTGAGTTGGATCTTAGCAAAATCGACGCAACGGACGGCATCTTTGTCGTCTGTAAACGCATCGTAGGTGGTAATAAACGATTCCAGTTGGGCAACGCCCGTTTGTGGCGCGTCGGCGGCTGTTTTCAGAGCAGCAAGTAGCTGTAATTCAACCACTGACAAGGATTCCGTATCTTGGGAAAGTTTATCAATGTATTTCTGTAACCCTCGCTCGGAGGCTAGCACGTCATGCAATGTTTTGATTTGCTCATGTTTATCGTGGTTGGGAAAACGCCCGATGAAATCCTCCATCTCCTCATGAGCTTGTGCCCAATCTGATCCGGGATTAATCCTCGCCTGCATAATATGTTCTAGTAATTCATCAGCGGTTGCTGGGCGGTTTATATAGTTTGTAAAGGCAAATATGCCACCGATGACCGCCAAGAATCCTACGGCGATCAAAATACTCGCAGTCACTCCGCGCTTTTGGCTGTTTTGTTCTTCGGCACGTGTCGGGTCGACCCGCGTGAAATGGCTCTGATTTTCACTATCGACAGTTGTCGCTGGTGACTCCGATTCGATATCTGCGATCCGCAAATCGTCCGCCGCTGCTCCGGTTTCATAGGGACCTTGCAACGTGGGGTGCAACAGCGTTGATGAATTATCTTCATCAATTTCGCTTCGAGTGTATTCACCAGTCGGAGTATTATCGCTGTAGGTTGCTCCGGCATTGGTATCGGAGATATCAATAACTGGATTTTTGGTTGTGGATGGTAGTTGGGAATTTAACGCATGCTGCATGGCCTGTAAGCGGTGAATAACGGCCAGAGGTGTGGGCACACGATCGTCTGGATTCTTGCTGAGCAATTGTCCTACGATATGGTTGAGTTCTCGGGGAACGTCGAATTTTGTATCGAGTAATGAAGGTGGCGGGTCATGACGTAATCGATGAATGACTTGAGCAATAGAAGGGCTCGAAAACGGTGGCTTTCCGGAGAGTAACGCATACATAACGGCGCCGAGCGAATACAGATCACTGCGTACAGTGGGTCGCTGACCTTCGGCCTGCTCTGGCGACATGTAATCGGCTGTGCCGACGACAGCATGGTCGGCGGTGAGTTGAGCGGTACCGAAAAGCCGAGCAATACCGAAGTCGACCAATTTTACGGAACCAGATCGGGAAACGATTAGATTGGACGGTTTCAGATCGCGATGAATGACACCGCGGTCATGGGCATGTTTTAATGCATGACATATTTCGATGGTCAGGCGGACAACATCTCGCCAAGCAATCGGCCCTTCAGATTTGAGTGTCTCATAAAGACTAGGCCCGTCTACCAGTTCCATGCTGTAGAAAAGTATGCCATCCTGTTCACCAAAGCCGAATATTTCGACGATACCATCGTGATGAAGTTGTTTCAGCGTTTCGATTTCTAACGAAAATCGATTGCGGAAATTATCATCATCCTCAAAACCGACGGAGAGCATTTTTACCGCGACAACGTCAGCGGTGTCTTCGTGATGAGCCGCATAAACAAACCCCATACCACCTCGGCCAATTTGCTTGTCGATGATGTAGGGGCCAAGTTGTTTTAGCATGACTCACATGACTCTTTAGGTTGGATTTGAGTGTGTCGTCGTGGTGTATTGGAAAATTCAGTCACTAGTGCAGTGGATTTACCGATAAATCCGTTTCTACATCGGAGCGATTCGTTCAGACCCAACATCCGTGGTAAGCAGCACGTGTGCGTCAAAACTCTTTGCAATAAGATCGGCTTTTACCGTAGTATACTCGGGATTGTTCCATAAGTCGTTAAATTCCCACGGGTCGTTTTCGAGGTCATACAATTCGCCGAGTCCGTGCCCGTGATAAATCGAAAGTTTGAATTGCCGATTACGATACATCGTGGCAAATACGCCGCTACCCCCTGTGAAAAA
>TARA_B110000263_G_C15312298_1_pt1 | contig 17598 bp, 13 predicted proteins | sample TARA_B110000263 | Tara Oceans TARA_B110000263 (sample SAMEA4397730) | marine metagenome | biome: Polar Biome; feature: [MES] marine water layer (ENVO:01000295) within the mesopelagic zone...; material: water (ENVO:00002006), including particulate matter (ENVO:01000060) such as......
AAAAAAGATGCAATAAATTATCAATTAAAATTGATAATTTAGCTCTAAAAGAATTAATTAACTTAAAAGGCAATAATTTAAGATCTTTATTAAATGAGATTAAAAAACTTAATATATACGTTAATAATGCAAATATAACTTTAAAAGAAGTGAAAGAATTAACGATTGAATGGAAGAATTATAATATATTCCCTATAATCGATTCCATTGTAATAGGCAAAGGCAATACTAGTAGAAATAATTTAAATAAACTGCTTTTAAAAGGAGATACTTCTCACCAAGAAATACTTTATAGAATCGCAAATCAAACATCGCAATTATTAAGAATATCAGACATTGCTCATTTACCAAAAAATAAAATTTCAGAAAAAGCACACGTTAGTGGATTCAGATTAGAAAAAATTATTACACAAGCAAAAAAAGGCCGTAATTATTTTGCAAATAATTTAAAAATTATCAAAAAATATGATATAAAAATTAAATCTGGCGAAGTAAATGAAAAAGTTGCATTAGATTTAATAATAAATGAATTTAATAGATGAACTACCAATTCCTAATTGAAGTAACTAATCGACCTTGAACATTAAAATCAGTAGCATCAATAAAAAATGGTTCCATGCTTTTATTCATTGGTTCTAGTTTTATTTTATTGCCATTTTTATAAATTCTCTTAAAAGTCGTAGCATTTTCCGACTCAATCCATACTGCAACCATGTCGCCATTATCAAACTGATTAGTTTTTTCTAATATTATAATATCTCCATCTTGAATTAATGCATCAATCATTGAGTTACCTTTAATTTGCAAAGCAAACAAACCAGTTTTACTTCCTACTTGATCTTTTGATAATTCAATTGAATCTATAGCAACATTATTAAATGTATTATCATCTGGAAATTGAATTGGTATACCTGCTGCAATTTTTCCCAGTAATGGAATCCTGACTGTTCGAGAACGGATATTGTTCTCTCCTAAAAGTTCAATCCCACGAGAAATATCTTTATCTCTTCTAATCAAACCTTTCTCTTCTAATTTTTTCAAATTATAATCTACGACTGAAGTAGAAGAAATATCGCAATTATTTTGTATGTCTCTAATAGAAGGTGGGTAATCTTTTTCTAAGATAAAATATTTTAAAAAATTAAAAATTTTATCTTGTTTATCAGTAAGTTCCATATTCTAGCCTTCAAATACACGTATAAATAAAACATATGTTCTATACATATTTATATGCTAATACAACTTATGTTAAAATACAAGCACTATAAGCTGTTAGCTAATATAATATAGATATAATAATAAAGGAGTTTTTATGGCACCGAGCGGATTAGAAGATCTATTTGGAAATGAAATTTCAAATGGACCAAATATTGAAAATGGAGATCTACCTAGGGCAATGGTTATTGCTGGTCATCCAGATGATTCTGATGTTGGAGCAGGAGGAATTACTGCTAAGCTTGCTAAAGCTGGATGGGAAGTTAGAATAATAGTTGCTACTGATGGTTCAAAAGGATCTAGTCAAGCAAATATTAATCAAAAAGAGTTAGTAGCAAAAAGAATTATTGAGCAACAAAATGCATCCAAAGTCTTAGGTGCTAAAGATGTCAAATTTTTAGATTTTATTGATGGTGAATTAGAATATAATAGAAATTTAATTGCAAAAATTACAAAAGAAATTAGAATTTTTAAACCATATGCAGTATACACTCACGACCCTGAAGCAATAATAATTAATAATTCATTTGTAAGTCACAGCGATCATAGAGCAACCGGACTAGCAACAGTAGACAGTGTTTATCCTACTGCAAGAGATCCATTAAATTTTCCTGAACATATGGAAGAAGGCCTTGAAACTCATAAAGTAAGAGAGCTTTTTTTATGGGGAACAAACCAATCTAATCTTGAAATAGATATAAGTGATTACTTTCAAAAAAAGATTGATGCTTTAAAAGAACACAAGAGTCAATTTGATTTTACAGATGAGATGCAAAATAGATTTCTTGAAAGATGGAAAAATGACGATGGTAAATATACTGAAAAATTTAGAAGAATTGTTTTTTCTAGATGAATATTAATCAAATTAATATACAATTTTGCACTGAATGTGGAACAAAGTTACATAAAAAAGCTACATCTGGTAGTCCAATGCAATGTCCTAAATGTAATAAAATGATTTACATTGAACCAAAAGTTGCAGTTGGTGCAGTTGTTCTGAATAATAATAAAGAAATATTACTAGTAAAAAGAAACACTGAGCCATTTATCGGGCAATGGTCTTTTCCGGCAGGATTTGTAAATCCTGGCGAATTAATTGAAAATGCATTAATGAGAGAGGTTTTAGAAGAAACTGCTATAAAAATTGAAGTACAAAATTTACTTGGAGTACATGCAACAAAAAATGAACAGGTCATTTTTATAGCTTATCAGGCAAAAGCAAAATCAGAAAAGATTTTTATTAGCAATGAAATTCAAGAGGCAACATTTTTTAATATGAAAAAATTACCTAAACTAGCATTCCAGCATGATGGTGCCATAATAAAAAAAATAATCACTGATTCAATAAATATTGAAGAGAAAAATATATTTAACTTAAGTCTTTTACAAAAACGAGGCATTGAAGCAGATGTATTAATTCCATTCATTAGAAATTTAGAAAATAAACTAGGAAAAAAACAAGCTCATAAACTAGCACAATCAGCTATCAAAGAAATTGCAAAAAAACAAGGTGATCAATTTTCTAAAGCAATGAATCGTAATGATTTAAAAGGTTTTAAAGAAATTCAAGACACATGGTCGGGTGCTGGTAATGATATTATCTTTGAGATATTAAAAGAAGATGAAAGCACTCTGGACTTTAATGTTAGCAGATGTAGATTTGCAGAAATGTACAAACAACTTGGAGCTCCAGATTTAGGTTATATATTATCCTGTGGAAGAGATTTTTCATTATCTGAAGGATATTCCGACAAAATCCATTTATCGCGTTCACAAACTATCATGGAAGGTGCTGATTTTTGTGATTTTAGGTATAGCAAAAAGGATCAATAAACAAAAAGTATTCATCGATATTAAAAAACTATTTTTTTTGCCTGCTTAAATGCTAGAAAAAATAACAATGCAGAAAATACAGACATAAGACTATACAAAATAAATGGAATAGCATATGAATTGGTTAAATCAAAAATCCATCCGCCTAAAATAGGGGCTATAATTTGACCACCAAAAGCAAAAGCAAGTACCATGCCAGAAATTGCTCCATAGTGCTTAACTCCAAAAGTCTTAGTTAAAATCAATGACTCTAACATAGGAACAAAAATTCCACCGCCTCCCCAAAGTAAAACAAAAGCTACAAGAAAAAAAATATTTGTTGAATAAACAATAGTTAACATTGCAAAACCTTGAAGCAAGGCAACTACAATTGCTAAGAAAAAAATATTTTCTATTTTATTGATCATAATGCTTCCTGGAATACGACCCAAGGCTCTAATTAAAGAACTAACTCCTAAAAAAATAGCTGCTCCAGTTACGCCCTCACTAATTAAAAAATCTAATCCTAATAAATTAACTGCTCCCTGTCCCATAAAAAAGAATATAAAACCAGCTGTTACTAACCAAAAAACTTTAGTTTTATTAGCAACATTTAATGTTACTCCTTTAAGAGTTATTCTTTGTTTAAAATTATTTTTATCCTGAACTGGATCAAGTCCAAAATCTTCAGGTTTATCTCTAATTAAAACAATAGCAAAAAAAATATTAATTATAGGAAATATTATTGCAGCAGAATATAAAGTATACTGCCAAGAATATAATTCAGTAAAAAAAGTTAGGAACGGCAACATGACGCCCCCTAAACCTAAGCCTGTTGTGACTAGTCCAAGTGCTGCTTGTTGATTACTTACAAACCACCTTGTTGCAAGCCAATTAAAAGTAATGGGCAAAACAAATGGTCTAGCAATTCCTACTACGAGCCAGCCAATAAATACAATATAAATGTTGCCGGCACTAGCAGTTATAAGAAATCCTAAAGATGCAATTAAACTGCCTATAATTAGTGATTTTCTAGCACCGTGTTTATCCATAAATTTACCGACAGATGTACTGCAAACTGCAGACAATGCTTGCCCAGCAGTAAAACATAAAATTACTGGCAATCTGCCAATAGAAAAATATTCAGAAATTTCAGGTATATAAACTGCAATGGCCCAAAAAATATAACCTGCAGCTAGCATATTAGAAAGTATACCGACGAAAATTATAATCCATGCATAATGGAATGGAATGCGATTGATGATATTTATCATTAGAATATGCTAGTCTTTTTTAGAAGTTTCATCTATCTTAATTAAAGAAAGTTTAGCAATACGTAACCCGTCCATTGCTTTTACAGACAATTCCCATTTTTCAAAATAAATTTTATCATTGACTCTAGGAATTTTACCAAAATATTCTAAGAAAAATCCAGCCACTGTTTTAACAGTCATATTCGTTTGAATAATACCAGTTTTTTCAAATAATAGATCGACTGAATCTAATCCATCCAATAACACTTCTTTTAGATTTGATTGAAAAAATTTATCATATTTTGGATATTGAAAATCATCTAAAATCTCTCCAAATATTTCATCGATTACATCTTGAAGAGTTACTAATCCATCGGTTCCACCATATTCATCTACTACAATTGCAAATTGAGTATGCCTCTGACGCATTTGTACAATTAATTCATTTAAATCAATTTGCGCAGGAATCATTAAGGGTTCTCGAAGCAAAAGCTTCCAGTCATCAACAGAAGGTGAATGATAAAGATCCCCCACATGCAAGACTCCAACTATGCTATCAAGATCCTCATCGAAAACAGGATAGCGAGAATGTCTGAATTTAAAAGCAATGCTCCTAATAGAATCTAAATTATCATCTTTGCTGATTGCAATCATCTCAGTTCTTGGAATCAAAACATCTGCAACATTTAATTCACTAAAACGTAATACTTTATCAAGCAGCATTTTTTCATCTGAATGTAACACTCCAGCTTCTGCGCTTGCTTTAATTAAAAGTCGTAATTCATGTTGATTAATATGTGTATGTTGAATAGGCCCTCTCTCAACTTTAAATAGACTTAATATTTTCCATCCACTTTCATTAAGCAACCAAATAAATGGTTTAAAAATAAATCTAAATAATTTTAATGGAGGAGAAACAAATAACGCAGTACGTTCAATATTTTGCAAAGCAAAACCTTTTGGTGCTAATTCACCTAAAATAACATGCATAGCAGTGATGATAGTAAACATAATAAATACACTTAAGCTATGGCTTGCAATGTTTCCAAATTGCATAGAAAAAATATGCGACAATCCTTCTTCCCCAATCCAACCTAGAGCAAGACTAAAGATAGTTATGCCTAATTGGCATGTTGCAATATATGAATCCAGATTATTTACAGCATCTTCTAAAGCATTCGCACCAATTCTATGTTCATTTTTAAATTGCTGAATACGTGTTTTTCGAATTGATACTAATGAAAATTCTGCTGCAACAAAGAAGCCATTCCCGCTTACCAATAATAATAAAGTAAATAAAATTAGAAAAAAATCAATTAACATTGTCAACCTAAAATAAGCTATTTCATACTATACAATTGTTATATAGAGACTAAACAATAATTCCTAAAACTAAGGATAATTCTCTTAAAGTAGGAATGGCTGTTTTTGCTTCTAATTTACCGATATGCAGTTGATTAGCAATTTCACATAAAACATCTATAGCAACAGGCGTATCAAAATCATCATCCATCGCATCCATAAACGATTTTCTAAAAGGTTGGATTAAAAGTTTATCGACTGGTCCACCTTTAACATTCATAGCTTCTTCAATTAATTTAGATTGTAATGCAATATTATTCATTGCTTTTTCATTAAATTCTAGCCCAGCTCTGTAATGATGACTTAATAAATACATTCTAATATTATTACTACTATAGCCTTTTTTTAATAAATCACTTACCCGAATTAAGTTACCTAGTGATTTTGACATTTTTTGACCATTAATATTAAGTGAGCTCACATGCATCCAATTTTTACAATAGGGATTAGTCTCAGTAATTGATTCTGATTGAGCAATTTCGCATTCATGATGAGGAAACATTAAGTCGATGCCTCCGCCATGAATTGTAACTTGTTCGCCAATAATTTCGTTAACCATTGTTGAGCACTCAATATGCCATCCTGGTCTTCCTTGTGACCATGGAGAACTATAACTAGCTTCCTCAAAATCTTCAGGTTGCCACAATAAAAAATCTAGCTTATCCCTTTTTAGTTCATCCGGCTCATCAGGCATTGTGTCAGTTTTATCCATATTTCTAATATCATTTACATTCATTCTAGATAAATGTCCATAATTATTTAATTTTGTATGATCAAAAAAAACATAGCCATTTTTTATATATGCAAAATCTTTTTTTATTAAAAGGTCAATATTATTAATCATATGAGAAATATAACTAGAAGACAAAGGATACATGTCTGGCCTTAAAACATTTAAAGCATCCATCTCATTTAAGTAAATCTGATGATTTTTTTCAGTTAATTTTTTAATAGAAATATCATTTTGTTTAGCTTTTTCAATCATTCCATCATCAATGTCAGTTATGTTTTGAATATGCTTAACTTCATGTCCGCAAAATTCTAAATATCTTTTTACTGTATCAAAAAAAACATACGTGAGCGCATGTCCTAGGTGTCCTACATCATAAGGAGTCACTCCACAAACATAAAGATTTACTGTATTATCTCTTTCAGATTGAAAAGAAACTGCACGATCTTCAATAGGATTATATATTTTTATCATAATATTTTATTAACCAGAGTATCTATTTATGGGGTGGGTGGAGGGTCTCGAACCCTCGATCTCCAGGGCCACAACCTAGCGACTTAACCACTCGTCCACACCCACCATAAAAGATGATTATCGCATCCCAGGCTGCATCAGTAAACATGAAAAAAATTATACATTATGCAATTTCACTGTAGTCGCCATTATAATAAACCAATGGTTTTAGATTTTCATCCTGTATTTTCATGTTAGTAACTTCTCCAAGAACAATAGAATGATCACCACCTTCATACCATGATGATATCTTGCATTCAATCCAGCCTATAACATCGTCCAGTATTGGGCTTCCATTATTACCTAAAAGAAATGAAAAACCTCCCATAGAATTATTTGTATCCGAAGTAGAATTAGCAAAAAAACGTGAAGCGTCTTTTTGTTCATTAGATAAAAAATTTATAGAAAATTGGCCTACTCTTTTTAAAACTTCATGTGAAGCAGCATTTTTATCAATGCATACTAATAACAACATGGGCTTCAAGGAAACTGATGTAATAGAATTTGCTGTAATACCTTTTGATATACCATTTTCATTCATTCCAATAACAGTAACACCTGTTGGGAAATTGCCAAATAATTGTCTAAAATCTTTTTCAGAGTATTTTTCTTCGTTAATCATAAAATTATGTATCCCACGTAAATAATAAAAAATAGTAATTAAAACAATACCCATACATTGTATGATTTTTCTATTAAACTAATCTATGCTTGTAAAACATTTTAGGAAAAATAATCATGCCTGAAAAAATGCATATTAATCAAAATCAAAATAATTTAGAAAAATTTATCAAAGATAAAAAATACAAAAAAGCTATTGCTCAGGTAGCTGTAATGCATCCTGCTGAAATAGCAGATATTATTTCAAATATAGAGCAAGAATTTAGTCATCCATTTATAAGTCGACTAAAAATCAATGAAATAGCAGAAATTATTCACTATATTGATCCAATATTTAGAGCGAACATACTAAAAGATTTTAAAATTAATAAGATAGCAGATATTCTTAAAAATTTATCTGATGATATTGCTACTGATATTTTGCAATCTTTTCCTATAGAAATTGAAAAAAAAGTATTATTAAAACTACCAAAAAGAACTACTACTGCAATTGATAAACTGTCTATATATGAAGCAGATACAGCAGGAGGAAGAATGACAGGGCAAAAAATTTCAGTTAAGCCAAATCTAACTATTTTCGAAGTACAAGAAAAAATTAGAAGTTTAAAACCAGATTTTAGGCAACCATTTTATATTTATGTAGTAAATGAAAAAGAAGAACTCATTGGAACGATGAACCTGAGAACTCTTTTTTCAAAATCACCAAATATTCAAGTTGCTGATGTTACAGATAAAAATGTCATTTCTGTTCTATATTCTACTGACCAAGAAGAAGCAGCAAGATTACTAAAGCAATATAATTTACTTGCTCTTCCAGTTCTTGACAAAACCAAAAAATTACTAGGAACTGTTACTCATGATGACTTGGTAGATATATTAGAACAAGAAGCAACAGAGGATATGTATATGCTTGTTGGAGTTGATGCATTAGAAGATTTAAAAAGTATAAGAAAATCAATAAGATTTCGACTTCCTTGGTTAATGGTTAATTTAATTTTAGTAATGATAGCAGCATATACAATCTCTATTTTTGAAAATACTTTAAATCAATTATCTATCTTAGCAGTTTTTTTACCAGTTATAGCAGGGCAAGGAGGAAATGCTGGAATTCAAACATTGACAGTTGTTGTAAGATCATTGGCACTTGGAAGAATTACTTTAAGAGACACTTTCAGACTAATTAAACATGAATTAATTTCAGGATTAATTATTGGAATCATCACTGCATTTTCTGTTGGATTATTAACAACAATATGGATGGGCAATCCTATCCTTGGGCTTGTCGTTGGAGTATCACTAATAGCAAGCGTACTAATTGGAGTATTGTCAGGTTTATTGATTCCAATGGGACTGACAAAATTAAAACAGGATCCTGCATTATCAGCAGGAATATGGTTAACGGCAATCACCGATTTGCTTGGATTTTTAGTATATCTAACTCTAGCAACATTTTTATTAAAATTTTTATTAAATTAAATAAGACGATTACGTAAATTTTCAATTGTGATATTATTTTCTTTATTCCATTCTTTGGCTGTTAAAGCTTGGCCATTTATTCCTGAAGAATTTTCAGTAGCCAAAAATAAAATAATATCATCACAAATATTTGCTGGTAAAATTTCATCTAATTTAGATTTATTCATTTTACCTAAAAATTTTTCAGAGCTATTAGTAAGCCCTCCAGGCGCAACAGAATTACAAAAAATATTTTTATTTGCATTTTCTAATGCAATGATTTGCATCATGGCTTCCATTGCAAATTTTGAAGCACTATAAGGGCCGTATTGTAAATATCCTTTCCTTCCTAGTCCAGAAGAAATCATAACAATTTTTCCACTTGATTGTTTTCTCATAGTTTTTAAAACTTCTCTGCTAAAATACATAACTCCATTAAGATTAATATCAATAATCCGTTTCCAGTCGTCTGTTGGCATATTATGAATAAATCGATTCGATGATTCAGTGATATATCGCATGCCAACAGCAGCATTATTTATCAATATATCTATTGTTTTGAATTCCTTATTAATTTTTTTTATTGTATCAACAACAAAGTCTTCGCTGCTTTGATCTCCTATATATCCAAATGATTCGACGTTATAATTTTTTAATTCATCAACAGTTGAATTAACTTCGTCTCTAGTTCTTCCAATGATAGAAACATTACAATTTTCTTTAGCTAAATAACAAGCAATTGATTTTCCAATTCCTCTGCTGCCACCAGTAATAATCGCATTTTTATTATCAAGTAAACCCATAAATCCTCTTTTCATCACTAATGAATACAAGTACATTGTATTAATTCAATAATAAAAGGATATAATAGGAAAACGAGATAATCCATGCCAGAAAAAATACTTACAAAAAATTATTCAAATAATATAAACCTACAAGATTTATTTAAAGATCTTAAAATGATCATTGATAATAATAATGATATTAAATTTGATAAAGCATCGAAATTAATGTATTCAACCGATGCTTCAATTTATCAAATAGAACCATTATGTATCATTTTTCCAAAAACTAAATTACAAATAAAGAAAATTGTTGAAATTGCAAATAAATACAATGTTTCAATTGTTCCTAGAGGAGCTGGTACTAGCTTGGCTGGTCAAGCAATTAACAATGGTATTATGATTGATTTCAGTAAATATATGAATCAAGTAGTTGAAATTAATGCTGATGAACAATGGACACGAGTTCAGCCTGGAATCGTTATAGCTGAACTTAATAAAATACTTAAAGATTATGGATTACACTACGCTATTGATACTTCAACAAAAAATCGTGCAACGATTGGTGGAGGTATTGGAAACAATTCATGCGGCACTCATTCAATTATTTATGGTAAAACTATTGATCAGGTAATTGAAATAGATATGGTGCTCTCTGATGGTAAATTAACAACATTTAAAAAATTAACAAATGAAGAGATAGAAGAAAAAAAGAAAAATACCGATCTAGAAGCAAATATATATAAAAAATTTTATAAAATAGTTCAAAAATATCATACAGAAATATTAAATAATTTTCCTAAAATTGATAGAAGGGTATCTGGATATAATTTAGATTCCTATACTGCTGAAATGCATACAGGAAATAGCAAAGAATTAGCTAAAACAATTATTCAAGATGAAAAAAACATAGATTTAACAAAAATAATTGTTGGCTCAGAAGGAACTCTGGGAATAATTACTGAAGCAAAGGTAAAATTAGTTAAGCTGCCAAAATATAAAGGATTAGTAGTTTCCACATATGGATCCATTATAGATGCAGCAAAAATGACTAACTATCTATTAGAATATGAACCTGCGGCCATAGAAATGGTCGATAAAAATATCATCCATGGATGTATTGAAAATCCCGGATTCAAGCACTTAGTAGACTTTTTAGATGGTAAGCCTGAGGCAATGTTAATATGTGAATTTTTTGCTGAAACTCAAGAAGAATTATCAAGTATATTGGAAAAAGTTTCTAAAAATTTAGCTGATTTAAATAAAACTGAACAGATATTAAAATTGATTACTGATGCCGATCAAAATAACATATGGAAAATGAGACAAGCTGGATTAGGTTTATTAATGAATGTCAAAGGAGACGCTAAGCCATTAGCATTTGTAGAAGATACTGCAGTCCACCCAAATGACTTGCCAAATTTTTTAGATGAATTTCAACAAATTATTACTTCTCACAATACAACAGCAGGATTTTATGGTCATGCCAGCGTAGGTTGCATACATATAAGACCAATGATTAATATAAAAAATAATAACGAAATAAAAAAAATGCAAAGCATTGCTGATCAAGTTGCAGATTTAGTACTTAAATATGGTGGTTCTCTTTCAGGCGAACATGGCGATGGTATTTTAAGAGGAATTTACACAGAAAAAATGTTTGGAAAAAAATTAACTAATGCATTTCGTGAAATTAAAAATCTCTTTGATTCAAATAATTTAATGAATCCAGGTAAAATTATAGATACACCTAAATTCACAAGTAACCTCAAAATTGCTCCCACTAGAAAAATGTTTAACCCAAACACGACGCTTGATTTTACTGAGGAAGGTGGCTTTCAAGCGCTAGTTGAGCAATGTAATGGCCAAGGTGCATGTCGAAAATTCGAAGGCGTAATGTGTCCTTCTTATATGGCAACAATGGATGAGCAGCATTCTACTAGAGGGAGAGCTAATCTCATAAGAGAGCTGCTAACAAATCAAACAGACAGTCAGGCCCTTTTAGATCCAAAATTGATAGATGCTTTAGATCTATGCATTGGCTGTAAAGCTTGCAAAACTGAATGTCCCTCGCAAGTTGACATGGCAAAATTAAAAACTGAAATACTTAACAAATATCAAGACGAATATGGAACTTCAATAAGAACTAATTTTTTAATCAATGTCAACAAATTTTCATCATTAGCAAGTAAATTCCCAAACTTATCAAATATGATTTTAAGCAATAAATTAATAAGATTTTTCTTACATCAATTTTTAGGTATTCATTTTAAAGCAAAATTACCTAAAATATCCACATATTCATTTTATGAGTGGTTTTCAAGTCGAAAAGAGAAACAAATAGATAATAAAAAAGATAAAATCGTCCTATTTATTGATACATTTACTAATTTTTACGATCCAAGTATAGGAAAATCTACAGTTAAAATTATTGAGGCACTCGGGTATGAAGTTATCATTAATGAACAACAACAATGTTGTGGTCGTCCTGCAATATCAAAAGGGAAAATTGAATTAGCAAAAGACATGGCTAATAAAACTACTTTATCTTTATTACAATATGCAGAAAAAAATATACCTATTATTTTTATTGAACCTTCATGCTTTTCCGCAATATACGATGACTACCAATCAATAATCAACAAAAAAACACAAGCAATAATATCAAGTAAATCTCTGTTATTAGAAGAATTTATACTGGATCATGAAAAAAATAATCCTAATTCATTAAATAAAATATTTAGTAGAAAAGAAAATCAACTTGCTGTACATCCTCACTGTCATCAAAAAGCATTAGGTAAAGGAAATATAAGTTATGAACTACTCGATATCATTGCTGATCAAGTTTATCAAATTGATTCAACATGTTGTGGAATGGCAGGTTCCTTTGGGATAGAAAAAGAACACTATCAAATTTCAAAAGACATTGCGAATATAGGTATTATAAAAGAACTTAATAAACTTAAAAAAAATACGATAATTATTACAACGGGCACTTCTTGTAAGCAACAAATTTTTCAACATCATGATTCTCAAAGTATGCATTTAGCAGAATATTTAGCAGAGAACATTAGGATAATTTAGGATAATAAATTAGTAGAACATCAATCCAATTGACAAGAATTTCAATAGGCCTTTTTTGGGCATCATTATACTTGTATGTTCCTGTATTACCTTTGCATATAACCACAATAACAGGAAATTTAGAAATTGTTGGATTAATTCTTAGCTCATACGCTATTGCACAATTGTTGCTAAGAATACCTATTGGATTACTTGCGGATAGAATCGGAAAAAAGAGGCTATGCTTAGTTGCAATTACTTTATCAAGTATGAGTGCAATATTACTTATGTTTTCAAACAATGGACAAATGCTCTTTTTCTCAAGATCTCTCACTGGTTTAGCTGCTGCAGGATGGGTGCCAATAAGCGTATTATATAGTTCATATTTTTCAGATAAAAATGCAGCTAAATCAATGTCTGAAGCAGTTATGATCAATTCAATTGGCCTGTTAACTGCAACATACTTTGGTGGCATGATTTCAGAACATTTTGGTATCAATGTTGTATTTATTATTGCATCGTCTCTTGGTGCTTGCAGTGGGATATGTATGTTTTTTACTAAAGAGCCAGTTGTATTTAAAAAAGAGTCAAAATTATTACCATTAACAAGCTTAGTAAATAAAAATTTACTAAAAATTTGTGTAGTTGGAATGTGTTTATTTTATTTAACATTTTCCACAATTTATGCCTTTATTCCAATTTACCTTCAAAAAATTGGTTATTCTGAAACAAACATTGGATTAATAATATCTTTATCTTTAGTTGCATCATTATTTGGTGCTGGCTATTTACCAAAAATAAAAAAAACATTAAATAATAAAACAATACTACTGAGCACTTGGACATTAATGATAATCACTACATTATTAACTCCGTTATCTACCACGATAGGAGTTATTCTTTTTCTGCAATTTTTTTGCGGTATTGGTCGTGGAATAATAACGGCACTACTCATGTCACTTGTGATTCAACATACTGATTTGAAAAATAGATCTACAGTCATGGGCGTGTATCAATCTTTATATTCAATAGGTATGTTTCTTGGGCCTTTCTTATCTGGTATTAGTGCATCAAAGTTTGGCGTGGAAAGCATCTTTTATGTTGCAATTATATTCTGTATTATAGGAATGTTTATAGGAATGTTTATAGCAGATCCACTTGAATCAAAGTAAACAACAAATTAAATTAAAAAATATAAGGAATTAATATGATTACAAAAAAAATAGCTATCACTGGTTCTACTGGACTCATAGGCACTGCATTAGTAGAAAAACTTTTAAAAGATGGCCATAATGTTTTACAATTAACACGCGGCAATCATCTTAAAGAAGATGTTTTATGGGATCCTGAAAATGAATGGTTTAAAGAAAATATCTTTGAAGGCATTGATGTACTAATAAATTTATCTGGCCATACTATTGGAGGTAGATTAACCAACAAAATAAAAAACAAAGTCTATTCTTCTCGAATTGATATTACTAATTTATTAATCAAAGAAATTAGTAAATATTCAAAAAAACCAAAACAAATAATTAATGCATCAGCAACAGGGTATTATGGCAATCGATACAATGAAGAAATAAATGAGCAATCTACTTCTGGTTTTGGATTTTTATCTGAAGTACCCAATGAATGGGAAAAAGCAGCAAATCAAGGATCTAAGTATGGAATAAAAATTGCAACTACTAGGTTTGGTTTAGTATTATCCAAAGATGGTGGTTTTCTTAATAAACCAATAATTGCAGGATTATCATTACTAAAATTATTCCAATTAGGTATTGCAGGAAAATTAGGTAATGGCAAGCAATGGATGCCATGGATTAGCTTAGAAGATACAACTAGAGCAATTGCATTTATCATCAATCATGAATTAGATGGACCAATCAACATAGTAGGACCAACTCCTACTACAAATTATGAATTTACAAAAACATTAGGTGGGTTAATCAAACGTCCAACAATTATTCCTATTCCTGCCTTACCTCTTAAAATCATATTTGGTGAATTTGCAAAAGACGGACTTTTGGGTGGACAAAAAGTTAGCCCTAAAGTACTGCTGAATAATGGATTTAAGTATAATCATGAAACAATTGAACAAGCATTAATTCAAGTAATAAAATGACTTAATTATCTATAGGCCTTAGCTTCGAAGGCCACCAATTTTTATCACCTAATAATTTAACAATTGCAGGAACAATAATTGTTCTGGTAAGAAAAGTATCCATTATCACACCTAAGGCAACTGCAAATCCTAATTGAAATAAATCAATTAATGGCAATGTCATTAAAACTGCAAAAGTACCTGCAAGAATTAATCCAGCGGAAGTAATAACTCCTCCTGTTGCTGATATTGCATCTTTGATAGCTAATTCAAGATTCTTGCTTTTTGCTTCTTCTCTAATTCTAGACATTACATATATATTGTAATCCACTCCAAGTGCATTAAGAAAAACAAATAAGTAAAAAAGAGTCCCAGGAGCAATACCTGTGTGACCAAAGATATACTTAAACACTAACAATGACAAGCCTAGTGTTGCTCCATATGTAACCAAAATAGTTGCACATAAATAAATTGGTGCAACTAATGATTTCAGTAAAATAGCTAAGATGATCGCTATTGCTATTAAAATTAAAGGTAAAATAATTAAATTATCTCTATTAATTGCAGTTCTTGAATCAGCTTGCTCAGCTGTATCTCCACCAAATGATATCGATGAATTCATTAAACCTAAATTTTGTAAAGATTGCATCGATATTTCTCTCAGTTCTAAAATTGAATCTAAAGATGATGATGAAAAAGGATTCTCAACAAAAGTAATATCAAATCTAAATACTTTTAAATTAGAAGATGCGAATCGAAATGCACTATTTTTTATTAATTCTTCTTCTGGTTTATCTTGTGGATCAAAAATAATTTTTTGTATAATCTGGGAACTGACAGGCCCATTAATACCAAAAGGCATCGCAATACTTGCGGCATCAGCAACATTTGGATGACTTGCAATATCATCTGTAATTTGCTCAATTTTATTAAAAACATTTTCATTAAATTTTTCATTTAATGTCAAGTAAGCATAGCTTGGGGAAATTTTACCATCTGGGAATCCTTGTCTAAGCATTCGAAAACTTTTCACAGATTCTGTTTCACTTGGGAGACTATCTAAAGCATCATAATTTGGACTATACAAAAAAATACCTAGAGAACAAATTAACAAGATAGATAAATTGGTTACAATAATTTTTTTAGGCCTAGTAAGCACCCAAGATGCTATTTTGCCATAAATTTTTTTGTCATTATCTTCATATGTTCCATATTTTGGAATCATAGGCCAAAACGAAATTCTTCCTAAAGCCAATAAAATAGCTGGTACCAATGTTAAGGAAGCCGCCATCATTACAAAAAGTGCAATGGCAAGCAATGGACCTAGCGAAACCGTACTTCCAAGAGAAGCAATTAACAAAATTAAAGATGCAATTATGATAGTTCCACTAGAAGAAAGAACAGCTGGGCCTACTGATTGCATTGTAATTTGCATTGCATCATGTTTATTTTCATGTCTTAATAATTCTTCTCGATACCTAGATGAAATAAATAAACAATAATCAGTACCTGATCCGAAAAGAATGATAGTCATTATGCCTGATGACTGTCCATTAATAGAAAAACCAAATTCATTAGCAAAAACTGCGCCAAGAGTACCTGCAATAAAGTATACAATTCCCACTGCCAATAATGGAACGAAAGGAATTATTGGAGATCGATATATAATAACCAGCAATATAAGTACCAGCATTGCACTCGCTACAAGTAATTGAACATCTATCGTTGCAAAAACTGCGACAAGATCTACTATTAATCCACCTGGACCACCGACATTAATCTGTAATGAATCAGTTCTAAATTGATGAGCATAATTCCTTACATCTTTAACTAGGCTTGTAAATTCATCTGAATTTGGTTCGCCAATAACATTTACTATAATATTCATCACTGTTCCATCGGGAGAAATCAACTCAGAACGAGCATTTGGAACATTATATACTGAAGTAATATTTCTAATGCTTTTAGGAGCATCGGGCGAATTCAGCCAATCATTAATTTTTTTTCCTGAATCATAATCTACTTCAGTTAAAGTATTTTTATTAGCAAATACAATCATTAAAGGTATGCCATCTGAAGGAAATGCAGCTTGTGAAACTTTCAATGCCTTGAGCGAGTCAGAATCGGTAGGTAAGAAGCTTGATGCATTATTTTCTGTAGCATCAACTAAAGATGGTCCTAATGTTGCTAAAAAGACAAAAAATATCCAAAGAGCAATCACCGCCCACTTACCAGTTTTATTTGTAGAAAAATTAAATATTTTTTTTATCATTTGCTACCTTGGTAACCCTAATCCTCTGGTAGCAATAATATTCCTTTGAATTTCATTAGCCCCACCGAAAATCGTCCTGACAACAGAATGGGTGTATTCTCTCGTAAAATAAGCATCCATAGGCGCAGTTTTTTCATCCCATAAATTGCCATATAGTCCAAAAATTTTTGTACCTACATTAGAAATTTTTTGACTTAATTCAGAATTAAATATTTTTGAGACAGACGCTTCATAATTTGGTACAATATCCTTAGACTGAAGCGAAACTATTCTAAAAGAAAAATTAAATAAAACTTCTGATTCTATATATCTGTCAGTCAAGGCACTACGAAATCTACTACTAAGATAATTAAAAATAATATTTTCTTTTTTATTCAAAAAATCAATAAGCTCATTAATTCTTTTTCTTATATGAACGG
>TARA_B110000263_G_scaffold37453_1_pt1 | contig 17410 bp, 19 predicted proteins | sample TARA_B110000263 | Tara Oceans TARA_B110000263 (sample SAMEA4397730) | marine metagenome | biome: Polar Biome; feature: [MES] marine water layer (ENVO:01000295) within the mesopelagic zone...; material: water (ENVO:00002006), including particulate matter (ENVO:01000060) such as......
TAGAATACATTGATAGTTTTTTTCTTGACACATATAAAAGCATTAGCACTAAAAAAGAAGCGACTCTTAATTCTGAAACACCTGCTTGGGCGATAGACAGACTTTCTATTTTATCGCTTAAGATATTTCACATGAACGAGGAGGCAAATAGAATTGGGGCAAATCAAAATCACTTAGAAGAGTGTGCCAGAAAATTAAATATTTTAAAAGAGCAAAAGCTGGACTTATGTACTTCTATTGATGAATTAATTTCTGACATAGAATCTGGAAATAAATACATGAAAACGTATAAACAAATGAAAATGTATAATGATGAAAACTTAAATCCTATACTATATAATTTGAAGAAATAATAAAGAATGAAACACTTATTAGTTTTAAGATTTTCATCAATGGGTGATGTGGCCATGATGATACCTTCAATAAGGTGTTTGATTAAAAAATATCCCGAAACTAAAATAACAATTGTTTCAAAATTAACTTTCCGACCTTTTTTCACAGAATTTAAAAACCTTGATTTTTTTGAAGTTAATTTTAAAACAAAACATAAAGGGCTTAAGGGGGTGTTTAGACTTTTTAAAGAATTGTTAGAGCTAAATCCAACCCACATAGCAGACTTACACTCCGTTTTAAGAACACACATTCTTTGTTTACTTTTTAAATTAAAATTATACAGGGTTAAAAGGATTGATAAATCGAGAAATGAAAGAAAAAAATTATTTAGAAAAAACAATAAAATTTTCAAACCTTTAACTCCAGGCCAGTATCGATACAGTGAGGTGTTCAATAGGCTTGGATTTAATATTGACCTGTCTAATCATGAGTTCACAGACTCTTTTCAAATTAATTCACAAGATCAAATAGCTCATATTGATAAATCAAAAAACTGGATAGGAATAGCTCCTTTTGCCTCTTTTAACGGAAAAATATACCCTCTAGATTTAATGCAAAATATTGTTTCTTTTTTACAAAGAGATCATCACGTTTTTTTATTTGGCAACGGAGATTATGAGATAAAAAAACTAGAAATATGGGCAAAAGCTTTTCAAAATGTTTTTGGCTGTTATAAACTAAACTCTCTTGAAAAAGAAATAGAGATTATTTCTAATCTGGATTTAATGATATCTATGGATTCTGCAAATGGGCATATTGCTGCTAACTACAATGTCCCGGTGATTACTTTATGGGGATTAACCCATCCTTTTGCGGGATTTGCTCCTTTTTTATTTGTAAGTGAAAATATGATTGTTTCAGATCGAGAACAATACCCTAAAATACCAACCTCAGCTTATGGAAAAAAAATTCCTAAAGGCTATGAATCCGTGATGAGAACAATAGAATATAAAGAAGTAATAGTTAGGGCGTTAAAAATTTTGGAACAACCTAAACGTTATCATAGTCGACTGTAATATTTTTAGACGAAGGCACAGCTTGGCAAGTTAACACTAGACCTTCTTCTACTTCAGAATCTGTTAAAAGATTGTTTTGAATCATGTTAGCGGTTCCACTAGTTATTTTTGCGATACAGGAAGAGCAAACTCCGCCTTGACAGGAATATGGGACATCAAGATTTTTTTGTAATGCCGCATCTAAAATAGTCACGCTTTCTGGCACGGTAATTTCAAAGACCTCATCATCATAATGAATTTTAGCTTGAGCACCACTTGATTCGGTTAATTCGCTTGAAGGTTTTGAGTAAAATAACTCAAAGCTTATATTGTCCTTATTATACCCATCATCTTCAAGAATTTGACTACTGCTTTTAATCATTTCTTCAGGCCCACACAAATAAATTTTTTTAAAAGAAAAATCAGAATGTTGCTTTAGGACAAAGCGAATAAAGCTAGAATCAATACGACCATATGCTGCTTCAGAATGATTTTCTTGACTATAAATGGAATAAGAAAAGAACCTACCCTTATAATCAAACTTTAATTGTTGAATTTTTTCAAGAAACATGGTGCAGGCTTTTGATTTATTACCGTAGGCTAAAACAAAGGTGTTTTTAGGATTTGACGCTAAAACTTCTTGGATAATAGACATTATTGGAGTTATTCCACTTCCAGAAGCCAAGCCACAAAAATTACTAGGATTGTTTGAATCCTTAAAGACAAAACGCCCTTCAGGTTTAGAAATTTCAATTGAATCACCCTCCCTAAGAGCATCATTCAGATAATTAGAAAACACCCCTTTTGAAATTGCCTTAACCCCAACTTGTAATAATCCACTACTTGGTGAACTGCAAATAGAATAGGATCTTTTTAATAAATCTTCACCCACTTTGGCTTGAAGCGTTAAATACTGACCAGCTTTAAATGAAAAATGAGCTTTTAAGTTTTGTGGAATATTAAAAGTTAAAACAACAGAATTGAGGGTTTCTTGCTGGATTTCTTTTATAACAATAGAGTGGAAATGGGCCAATGCAAAGAGTTTAATATTATTTAACAAAAGTAAAAATAGTTAACAATAAAACGCAGAAAAGAAAACAATAAAACATCCCTAAAAGAATTTTAAAAATCAACTATATTTGCGGCTATGATTTTTAAACTAATTCAATTACAGTGGAAAGCCTTTTTTAGGACAGGTTCTTTAGGCGGAAGCATGATCACTAAAGTACTTACTTGGTTTGGGATGTTGTATTTTATTTTCATAACAACCGCCTTAGGATTTCTTTCCTACAAATTACTTACAGAAGACTTTCCTGTTGAGAACCCTCTTTTGTTTATTAACAAACAGCTGATATATGCTTTTGCGTATTGGATAGTTATAAGGTATTTTACACAAAAACCACCTGTATTAAACATTAAAGCGCTACTTATTACGCCAGTTTCTAAAACACAAATAGTGAGATATGCCCTAAACAAGTCTATTTTTTCTTTTTTTAACGTAATAGCTCTTTTTTATTTAATTCCTTTTTCTCTTCTTTTATTTAAAAGTGGAGATTATGAGCCTTATGGGCTTTTGAGCTGGAACCTGGCTGTTTTAGGGTTCGTTTACATTACTCATTATTTAAATATTTTAATTAACAGTAACAACAAGGTTTTTTACTTAATTACCGCAGGGCTAGTATTAATAAAAGGACTAGAATATTTTGCAATATTTGATTTTACCATTTATTCTCAAGCGTTGTTTTATTCTTTTTATGAAACGCCTTTGTTAGCACTATTACCATGGATCATGTTAGTTTTTCTATATAACAGAGTTTTTATCTTTTTTAAAAAAGGACTATATATTGACACTGGGCTTGAAGTTAAAGTTAAAGAAGCTACTGTTCAGGATTACCCTTGGCTTAATAGATTTGGCAAACTTTCTGCCTTTTTAAAAAATGACCTTAGGCTAATTACAAGATCAAAAAGAGCAAGAACTACAGTCTTTGCTGGACTATTTTTTCTTTTTTATGGATTTGTGTTTATTTTTCAAGAAGAAACTTTCGGTTCTTTTATGACGTTTTTTGCCTATATGTTTTCTTCTGGAGGATTTCTTTTTATGTTTGGAGCATACGTTCCTAGCTGGGATAGTCAATACTATCCACTGATGATGTGTCAAAATATTCATTATAATGAATATTTGAAATCAAAATGGTCATTAGTGGTTTTGGCCACAGCGGCATCTACGCTATTAGCATCAGCTCTTTATTCTTTTCAAGGGATAGAAGCAATTTGTGCTGTTGTTGCAGGAGGGCTTTATAATATAGGTGTTAATGGTTATCTAACCCTTTGGGCAGGAGCCTACACTAAGTCTTCAGTAGATTTAAATTCCAGTAAAAACGTCTTTGGAGACACAAAAGCAGTTAACATGAAAACATTATTGATAACAATTCCTCAGATTATTTTACCTGTTTTAGTTTACTTTTTAGGTAGTCACTATTTTAATAATTTAATTGGATGTGCTATGGTGGGCTTAATAGGACTATTAGGATTGACCTTAAAAGATCTAGTTTTTCAACAAATAGTAAAAACATATAAATCAGAAAAATATTCCACACTTAACGCTTATAAACAAAACTCATAATCATGATTAGCTTTAAAAAAATTCTTAAACAATATTCTAAACAAACAGTTTTAGACATAGATTCATTAGATATTCCAGTAGGTCAAACTTTTGGTTTAGTAGGAAACAATGGAGCTGGGAAAACTACCTTGTTTAGCACGCTTTTAGATTTAATAAAACCATCAAAAGGAAGTGTGATTAACAACGGAGTTGACGTAAGCCAAAGTGAAGATTGGAAATCATTTACAACAGCTTTTTTAGATGAAACCTTTTTGATAGGGTATTTAATGCCTGAAGAGTATTTTTATTTTATTGGAGAACTAAGGGGATTGAATAAAAAAGAGGTAGATTTTTTTTTAGCTCAATTTGAAGATTTTTTTCACGAAGAAATTTTAGGAGGAAAAAAATACTTAAGAGATCTTTCGAAAGGAAATCAAAAAAAAGCTGGAGTGATTGCAGCTTTAATTGGGGAGCCAAAAGTGGTAATTTTAGATGAGCCTTTCGCAAATCTTGACCCAACAACGCAAATTAGACTCAAAGCCATTGTAAAGGACATGTCCAAAAATAAGGATGTAACCGTGCTTATTTCTAGTCATGACATTCAAGATGTAACAGAAGTATGTGAAAGAATAGTCCTGCTAGAAAAAGGAAAGGTGATTAAAGATATTGTCACAAGCCCACAAACTTTAAAAGAATTAGAGTCTTACTTTAAAGGAGAATAGATTTTAATTGAATTATTTTAGGGTATTCAATAATAAAATTCATTATTTTATGTTATTGAATATAAAGATTCAATAGAACGTGAAACAACACATCTTTTTACTGCTTTTTAGTATATTTTTTTTGTCGTGTTCGACAAGCAAGAATAAAACATTAAACAGAACCTATCACTCAGTTGTTTCAACCTATAACATATTGTTTAATGGGGAAACTTCTATTAATGAAGGACTTGTGCAAACACAAGAGTCTTTTGTGGATAATTTTTGGGAAATCTTGCCGATAGAGAAAATAGATATTTCAAAAGATATTATCACTGTAGGTGGGATTGAAAACACAAAGTTTTTAAAGTCAGAAGAAAAAGCGGCTAAGACCATTCAGAAGCACTCGATGCTTATAGAAAACGTTCAGTATAATTCAAAAATTGCTCAGGCCTATCTTCTTTTGGGTAGAGCAAGATATTTTGATCAGCGATTTATTCCTGCCCTGGACGCTTTTAATCAGGTTTATAAACAAAACCTAATTGTTGACGAGTGGTATCATTCAGTTATTTGGAAAGCTAAATGTAATATTAGATTAGAACAAGAAGACCTAGCTATAGAATTATTAAAAACCTTGCTAAAAAAGGAAAAACTAAGCTCTAAATTAAAGGCTGATGCAAATGCGGCTCTTGCAATGGCTTATTTACAGCTACAAAAAAATGATTTAGCAATAAAGCCGCTTAAAACAGCTTTTTCTAACGAAAAGAACAAGCATTATAAGGCGAGGTATTTATATATATTGGGACAGATTTATGAAGAAAAAACAGAGAAAGATTCAGCATTTGTTACATTTAAGAAAATCGCAAGTTTTAAAAGAAGCATTCCCAGAAACTTCTTTATAAATGCTAAATTAAAAGCTTTTTTATATGATCCTTTGAATAATAATGAAGCAGCGTTTTTGAAAATTATTGACAACATCGAGAATGAACCTTTTTTAGATAAAATTTATTACGGGTATTCAAAAATATTATTTTCAAAAGATTCCATTTCTAAAGCCGTATCCTATCTAAACAAGGCAATCAAAGAAAACACATCTGACAAAAATCTTTTATCAAGGGGATACGAGCAGCTTTCAGAATTAAGCTTTAAAAAACACAACTATGTGTTATCTGGAAAATACCTAGATAGCACATTAAATAACTTGGATAAAAATTCAAAAAAATATTGGGAATTAAATAGAAGAAAAAAAGGCTTAGACCGCGTGGTTAAACTAGAAGAAAACATTGTCCTGTATGATAGTTTGATCAAACTATCAAGTTATGAGCCTTCAAAATTAAACGAGGTTTTAAATCAAATAGAAGTTAAAGCCCAAAAACCAAAAACCAAAAACCAAATAGAGATTAGGAATGTTGATAAAGCAAGATACAGAAATAACACAAAGACTAATTTTTATTTTTATGACGTTAAATTGGTAGAACTTGGGAAAAAATCGTTTCAAACCATTTGGGGACAAAGAACCAGGGAGTCTTATTGGCGTAGCGTTTCTACAAAAGTCATGCCCGAGGCTGCAAAAAAAGAGGAACCCGCGTCAAGCTCTGAAGAGTTAGAAAAAATAGAATTAGATAATCAAGGCCTTCTGCTGACGATTCCTAGAACCAATTTTCAAAAAGACAGTATTAACAGACTAAAAAATAAATCGTATTTAAGATTAGCTGAGATATATTTAGAAAAATACAAGGATTACCCACTAACTGAAAGTAAGTTAAATCAGCTTATGAGTCTAAGCCCCGCTAAGGATGTTCTGGCTGAAGCAAATTATTTGCTTTATAAAAGTCAAAAGAAACAAAATAAAAAAGAAGCTAAAAAGATTAGGTTGGAAATCATTAAAAAATTCCCTAGCTCTAAATTTGCCAAAATCTTAAAGGACAGAAATAATCTTATAGTTGAGGAGAAGGAAACGCTCTCTGAGCTAGACAGCCTACAATTGCTTTATAATAACCAAAAGTTTGAACAAGTCTTAAGTGAATTAGAAAAAAAAATGGTGTTTATAGAAAACAAAGAAATATTGTTTGAGTTTGACCTTTTAAAAGCCCAAACAATAGGCAGGCTAGAAGGCGTTTTAAAATACAATGAACAAATTAAGAACATGATTGATCGTTACCCAAACTCTCCTGGGACGATTGATTTAAAAATTTTAAGTAGAGCAATAAGCATCAAGTGGCAAACCAAACCAAAAAAGACCACTATAGGGAATTACAATATTGTTTTTAAACTCTCTAATTCACAAAGCTTAAAAGACGCGCTCTCAAAGACAATTAAGAAAATTAAAAAGATAACGCTTAATAAATACAGGGTGTCAGTTGACGTATACGATTCGTCTATCAAGCTTATTGTTGTAACAGGTTTAAAAAGCAAGGAAAACGCAAATGAACTTTCGGATAATATTAAAGAAGAATTAGAGTTTTTAAAACTAAATAATAATTTTGTAGTTTTGTCTTCCGAGTATAAAAACATGCTGATTTACAAGACTTTAGACTTGGATTAATATTATGGGATTTAATTTAACAAATAAAACGACTATGCAACAATCAAGAGAATCTAATAAAATAGATATTATAGAGAAGACAACTAGAATTGTGGGAGATATTACTTCACAAGCAGACTTTAGAATAGACGGAAACGTAGAAGGCACAATAACCACAACTGGAAAAGTTGTTGTTGGAGAAGAAGGAGTCGTATCAGGAAATATAACTTGTGTAAATTCTGACATTGCTGGACTAGTAAAAGGAAGCCTGGATGTTTCAGAAATTCTATCTCTTAAATCTTCAGCAAAAATTGAAGGACAGGTTATTGCTGGCAAACTTGCAATTGAAGCGGGAGCGAATGTTGATGCAACTATTTCAATGAAGGGAGCTAAGAAAATGACAGCATTACCATCAAATGAAAAACAAAGAAAAGAAGAAAAAACAGCCTAATCCCTATTTAATTTTTGTAGGAAACACTTTTCAAATGGGAATTACAATTTACTTGTCTTCTCAATTAGGAAAATGGATTGACAATAGCTTTGGCTTTGAAAAATTTTTTACATTAATTATGACTTTTTTAGGATTTCTTCTGTCATTTTATGTGTGCTATATTACAATTAAAAAAATTGATAATTAACAAGAATTTTTTTTAATAATTTATTTTCATATTATCTTAATAAGTTTAACTTTGCACCGTTGAATTTAAACGGAAGATTTAGGATAAAAATAGATGGATTATAGAAAAAGGGGTTTCACGATTATTTTCTTTTTGTTTGTAATGAGCTCTGTTTTTTCGGCCCCTACATTAATTAAAGATAGTGAGAAGAAGGAAGGAAACATTAAAACGGAAATAAAAGAATACATTCAGCATCACCTTAAAGACAGTCATAGCTTTTCTTTAACATCATTAACTATAAATGGGGACCATATTTATATAGAATTGCCCTTACCAGTTATCTTATTTGACCAAGGTTTGAAAATATTTTCTTCGTCAAAATTACATCATGGAGATAGCGCGGTTAATATAGAGGGTAATTATTACAGGCTAGATTTTCATAGTAATAAAATTTATAAAACCGACTCAAAGGGAACCATATATTACGATGAAAATCATGATGTAACAAATGAAAAGCCGCTAGATTTTTCATTCACAAAAAACGTCTTCGTAATATTTTTTACAGCACTATTAATGTTATGGCTCTTTATTGGACTTGCAAAATCATTTGCTTCTAATAATGGAATTTCAAAAGGTGCGGGGAGATTTTTCGAACCAATCATCTTATATATAAGAGATGAGATCGCAATTCCAAATATTGGAGAGAAATATTATAATAAATATATGAGTTTTCTTTTAACAATATTTTTCTTTGTTTGGTTTTTAAACATGATGGGTCTTACTCCGCTTGGCATAAATGTTACAGGCAATATTGCTATTACATTTTCTTTAGCGATACTGACTTTTTTAATTACAAATATTTCTGCAAATAAAAATTATTGGGGACATATTTTTTGGATGCCAGGAGTTCCTATTTTAATGAAAATAGTTTTAGCACCAATTGAACTTTTAGGGATTTTCATAAAGCCTTTTACATTGATGCTTCGTTTATATGCGAACATGCAAGCAGGACATATAGTGATGATGAGTTTGATTGGCCTTATGTTTGTTTTTTACAACTGGATGGGCAGTAGTATGTCTTTGGTTTTGGCCTTTTTTATTTCAATTATTGAAGTATTAGTGGCCGTTTTACAAGCGTATATTTTTACAATTTTATCTGCTCTTTATTTTGGATTTGCTAATGAAGAACATGAGGAAGTACATTAATAAAATGAATGTTTAATTAAATTAATATATATTATGGAAATACCAGCAATTATTGGAGGCGGATTAGCGGCAATTGGAGTGGGAATTGGAATTGGACTTACCGGGAAAGGAGCTATGGAAGCTATCGGTCGTCAACCTGAAGCCTATGGAAAAATACAAACAGCCATGCTTATTGCAGCAGCACTAGTTGAAGGATTTGGTTTTGCGGCCATTTTCGCCCTTTAAATAAGTATCATCTTTTTACAATAGCAAATAAATATTGCTGTTGTAAAAAGATAATTTGAAAAATTACAACATATGGAAAAACTATTAACAGAATTTTCAATTGGACTCTTTTTTTGGCATACTCTAATTTTTATAATATTGGTTTTTTTGCTTAATAAATTTGCATGGAAACCTATATTACAAGCAGTTAATGAAAGAGAGCGAGGGATAAAAGAGGCATTACTTTCTGCTGAAAAAGCAAGAGAAGAAATGGTGTCACTTCAATCAGATAATGAATTGACTCTTAAAAAAGCAAGAGCAGAGAGAGACATTTTACTTAAGGAGGCAAGAGAGATTAAGCAAAAATTAATAGATGACGCTAAAACTGAGGCTAAAACTGAGGCTAAAAAAATAATTATTCAGGCTAAAGCAGCTATTCAAAGTGAAAAAAACTCTGCTATTGTTGATTTGAAAAACCAAATGGCTGATTTGTCAGTTGGTATTGCGGAAAAAGTTTTACAATCTAAAATGTCTGAAGATAAAGCTCAAATGAGTTTAGTTAAGGAACTTATTAAAGATGTTACATTAAAATAAAATGAAAACAAGTCGAGCAGCCATAAGATATGCCAAAGCTTTAATTCTGGAATCTGTTGAAAAAAACAATCTAGAACAAACTTTTGGCGACATGAAAATGGTGCTAAAAACTTTTGAAGAAAACTCAGGGCTAAGTCACCTTATAGAAAGCCGAGTTATAAAAAACAGTGTTAAGTCAAGCTCTTTACTTTTAGTGTTTAAAGAAATGAGCGCTTTGACAAAGAATTTAATTCGCGTATTAGACGATAACAACAGGATCAATTTATTTGAAATCATTGCTTATAAATTTATTGAACTATATAAACAGCATAAAGGGATTCAGTCTGCAATAGTAACTTCTGCAGTTCCTTTAAATAAAGAAATAGAAGATCAAGTTTTAGACGCTATTTCAAAATTAACAAACAAACAAACAACTATATTAAATAAAGTAGACAGTAGTTTAATAGGGGGGTTTGTTTTAAGACTAGGGGATATTCAATACAATGCTAGTTTTAAAAACAAACTAAAGAATATTAAACAAGAATTTAATAAAAACACAAATTTATCAATAACATAGATTATGGCACAAATTAAACCTGCTGAGGTTTCAGCAATTTTAAAACAACAACTAGCAGGACTAGATGCTTCGGCCTCTTTAGATGAAGTTGGAACGGTTCTACAGGTAGGGGATGGAATCGCTAGAGTATACGGACTTTCTAATGTACAATATGGAGAATTAGTTCAGTTTGATTCCGGTCTTGAAGGGATTGTGCTTAACTTAGAAGAAGATAATGTAGGAGTTGTTTTATTAGGGCCTTCCAAAGATATTAGCGAAGGAGACACGGTTAAAAGAACACAAAGAATTGCCTCAATTAATGTTGGAGAAAAAATAGTAGGAAGAGTAGTAAATGCCCTTGGAAAGCCAATAGATGGCAAAGGAAGCATTGAAGGAGAGCTTTACGAAATGCCTCTTGAAAGAAAGGCTCCAGGAGTAATTTTTAGACAACCAGTTAATGAGCCCCTTCAAACGGGAATAAAGTCAATAGACGCAATGATTCCTGTAGGTAGAGGTCAAAGAGAATTAGTTATTGGCGACAGACAGACAGGAAAAACCACAGTTTGTATTGATACAATTTTAAATCAAAAAGAATTTTATGATGCTGGAGAGCCAGTTTATTGTATTTACGTAGCTATTGGACAAAAAGCATCTACAGTTGCTGGAATTGCAAAAATGCTAGAAGACAAAGGCGCGATGGCTTATACGACAATCGTAGCAGCAAATGCTTCTGATCCAGCTCCAATGCAAGTATATGCTCCTTTTGCAGGTGCTGCAATTGGAGAATTTTTTAGAGATACAGGAAGACCTGCTTTAATAATTTATGATGATTTATCTAAACAAGCTGTAGCGTACCGTGAAGTCTCATTACTACTTAGAAGACCTCCAGGAAGAGAAGCTTATCCAGGAGATGTTTTTTATTTACATTCAAGGTTATTGGAGAGGTCCTCAAAAGTAATTGCTGATGATACAATTGCTAAAAACATGAACGATTTACCTGATTCATTAAAAAAGGTTGTTAAAGGAGGAGGTTCTTTAACGGCACTCCCTATTATCGAAACTCAGGCAGGAGATGTTTCGGCTTATATTCCAACTAATGTAATTTCAATTACTGATGGGCAAATCTTTTTAGAATCAAACTTATTTAATGCGGGAGTGAGGCCAGCTATTAACGTAGGAATTTCTGTTTCAAGAGTTGGAGGATCGGCTCAAATTAAACCAATGAAAAAAGTATCAGGGACTCTAAAATTAGACCAAGCTCAATTTAGAGAACTAGAAGCTTTTGCAAAATTTGGATCGGATTTAGATGATGCAACTCTAAATGTGATTGAAAAAGGCAAAAGAAATGTAGAAATTTTAAAACAAGCACAAAATGATCCGTTTACTGTTGAGGATCAAGTTGCAATTATCTTTGCGGGATCTAAAAACTTATTAAGAAAGGTGCCTATTAATAAAGTGAAAGAGTTTGAAACACAGTACCTAGATTTTTTAAATGCTAAGCACAAAAAAACAATGGAGACAATTAAGGCTGGAAAGCTTACAGACGAAGTAATAGATGTTTTAACTAAAACAGCAGAAGAATTAAGTTCTTCATATTAAAGATAAAATAGATGGCTAACCTTAAAGAAATTAGAATTAGAATAACCTCTGTTTCTTCTACAATGCAGATTACTAGCGCAATGAAAATGGTGTCAGCCGCCAAGCTGAAGAAGGCACAAGATGCTATTATTGCAATGAGGCCTTATTCTAATAAACTTTCTGAATTAATGCAAGGTTTGAGCGGAGCAAGTAGTACAGGCGAAAAATCATTTACAAACAAAAGAGAAGTAATAAAAGTATTGGTTGTAGCTATTAGCTCTAATAGAGGCCTTTGTGGAGCTTTTAATGCAAATATTGCCAAAGAGATTAACATCATTAGATCTAGAGAGGAGTTTAAAAATGCAAAAATTAAATTTTTGTCGATAGGAAAAAAAATAAATGATATTCTTCAAAAAACAGAAGAAGTTATTCAAAATGATAGTGATGTTTTTGAAGATCTAAACTATGATCGAGTTTCTCAAATTGCTACTAAATTAATGGATTTATATATTGACGAGGAGTATGATCATGTTGAGATTGTCTATAATTCATTTAAAAACGCCGCTACACAGATTATTAAAACAGAACAATTTTTACCAATTCCTCTTAGTGAAAAAGAAGGGGCCGAAAACTCAGACTATATTTTTGAGCCATCACAAGAATTGATAGTAAGCACTTTGATTCCAAAGTCTTTAAAAATGCAATTATTTAAAGCAATAAGAGATTCTTTCGCTAGCGAACATGGAGCTAGAATGACAGCAATGCATAAAGCAACTGATAATGCATCTGAATTAAGGGATGAATTAAAGCTTACTTACAATAAAGCCAGGCAAGCTTCAATCACAAACGAAATTTTAGAAATTGTTGGAGGAGCTGAGGCACTAAACAATTAATCAAGCCTTACTTGTTTTTATAGGCTAAAATCAATAATATGATTGTTAGAATAATTAATAAGTCTTCGAATTCATTGCCAAATTACGAAACCTTGTTTTCAGCCGGAATGGACATTAGGGCTTTTCTAGAAAGCCCTATTACAATCAAACCATTAGAGAGAATGTTAATTAAAACAGGGCTTTATATTGAACTTCAAAAGGGACACGAGGCTCAGGTTAGGCCAAGAAGTGGGCTATCTTTAAAAAAAGGGATTACAGTTTTAAATTCACCAGGAACTATTGATGCAGATTATAGAGGAGAAATAGGAATTATTTTGATTAATTTATCAAATGAAAACTTTAATATTTTATCAGGAGATAGAATAGCACAATTAGTAGTTTCTAAACATGAGAGAGTAGAATGGGAATTAAGTCAAACCATTGATAAAACCAAAAGAGGAATTAAGGGCTTTGGAAGCACTGGCTCAAAATAAATGAAATTAATTATACCAATGGCTGGAAGGGGATCAAGATCAAGACCCCATACTTTAACAACCCCAAAACCTCTAATATCAATAGCAGGAGAATCCATTGTTGTTAGACTTGTAAATAATGCGGTTAAGCTTGTAAATGAGCCAATTGAAGAAATGGCTTTTATTGTTGGAGATCCCTTGTTTTTCGGAAAAAATATTATTAAAGAATTGGAAAAGACACAATTCTTTTAAATACTGACATTAAGAATTCAATGATAGGAAATAATTGTAAATACGATGGTCGACATAATGAAATTAATATTGGAGATTTCAGCGAGTTGATTTAACTTGCCTAAATGAGAAAAGTTTTAATTTTTATTCCACTACTGTTTTTGAGCTGCAAGGCATTAACAAAAGCTGATACAGAAAGAAGTTTTAAAAAAATTTCTATAAAAAAGTTACTTAAAAACATTTCGGAAGAAGACACAAATTACAACTACCTTTTTATAAGGTCTAAGGCGACAATAATAAAAGAAGGCTCTACAAATCAAATTAATTTAAGCATTAGAATTAAAAACAAGGAGAAAATTTTAATTAATGGATCATTACTGATTCCTCTGTTTAAAGGACTTATTACAGAAAAAAAAATTTCATTTTATGAAAAAATAAACAAAACATATTATTTGGAAGATTATAATTCTCTTGCCAGTGTTCTAAAGTTTAAACTATCCTTAAATTCTTTAGAAAATTTATTTATTGGAAAGCCTATAGAGAAATTAAATGACATTGATGTTTCTCAAGTAAATGACATAGATAGTTATACTTTAGAGTCAAAAAACAAAACTGTAAAGATTACGTATTCATTTAATCCATTTACTTTTAATTTAATAGAACAGAAACTACACTCTATTAAAACAAAAAACGAACTAACAATAGAATATGGTAATTATAAAACAATAGAAAATAAAATTTTCCCTCAAAAAATAAAAATAACTGCAAAAGGAAAAGAAGACAGTTTAAGAATTTTACTTAATTTAAAAATAAGCAGAATTGACCAAAAGCTTTCATTCCCTTTTCAAATACCTAAAGACTATAAAAAAACTGAATTATGACAATTCAAAATAGGCTACAATTAGGTTTCTTTTTATTTATAGTTGCTTTCAACCTTCAAAGCGTATTAGCTCAAAAATCTAACAGATCAGAGTTGGAGACCAAAAAAAATCAAATTCAAAAAGAAATAAAAGCAATTAATGAAATGCTTTTTGATAATAAAAAGAAAAAAGCAGTAGTTTTTACAGATATTGAAAATTTAACATATAAAATTCAACGTAAAGAAGAGCTGGTTAAGCTCACAAATCAACAAATTAACCTTTTAGACAATGAAAGCAATCTAAACATTAGTCAGCAACTAGAGATGGAAACCCAATTAGAAGAAGTAAAAGAAGCTTACGGGGAAATGATTTCAAAATCTTATAAAACTAAATCTGGAAAGAATAGACTCATGTTTTTACTGTCTTCAGAAACTTTTTTTCAAGCATTTAAAAGAATACAGTATATAAAACAGTACTCAACTTTTAGAAAAAATCAAGCAATTAAAATAACGTTAATATCAAATCAACTCAAAACTGCTAATGAATTGTTGACAGCCAAAAAGAATGAAAAAGAGCAGCTTGTTTTTAGCAATAGAGAGGTTCAAAAATCATTAGAAAAAGAAAAAAAAAAGATAAATACAATTGCATATGAATTAAGGAAAAAAGAAAAAAAGTATAAAAGAGAAATTATACAAAAACAATTACAGACTACAAAAATAGATAAGGAAATAGAAAAATTGATTAGAGAAGCTATTGCCAGGTCAAATAAAAACAATTCAAGATCAAAAAGTTTTAATTTGACGCCTGAGGCAAAAGCATTAGCAAAAAAGTTTGTTTTAAACAAAGGAAAGTTGCCATGGCCAGTTATAAGAGGGGTTGTTATTCAAAAATTCGGGACTCAGCCTCATCCAGTTGTAAAAACAGCCAAAATTAAAAGTAACGGAATAGTTATTGCAACGCCAAAATTTGAAAAAGTTAAAACTGTATTTGAGGGAACTGTTTTGTCTGTTTTACAATTTAAAGGGAGTAATCCTACAGTTTTAATTCAACATGGAAATTACATATCAGCTTATAAAAATCTCTCTAAAGTTTATGTGAAAAAAGGAGACGTTGTTTCTTCAGGTCAAGAAATTGGGCAGGTTTTTACAAACAACTCAACAGGACGATCTACTATACAGTTTAGCCTTTTTGAAAAAACAACTCCAATGAATCCTTTATTGTGGATTTTAAAAATGTAGCCTACTTATATTTAGGGAGCATTTTTATTAAATATTTTCCTAAAATATCAAACTCTAAATTCACAATGCTTCCTACAGTGAAATTTTTAAAATTAGTATGAGAATATGTATAAGGAATAATCGCTACACTAAAACTATTATCATTTGACTCAACAACCGTTAAGCTAACTCCGTTTATTGCAATAGAGCCCTTTTTAACAGTTATGTTTTCTGAAGCATTGTAATTAAAAGCATACTCCCAACTTCCATTTGTCTCAACAGCTTTTGTGCATTCTCCAATTTGATCTACGTGACCTTGAATCATGTGCCCATCTAAGCGAGCTCCTATTTTCATTGCACGCTCTAAATTTACAACCTCTCCAATTTTCCACTTACCAATATTAGTTTTGCTAATGGTTTCTTTAATAGCAGTTACTGTATAGGTGTTGTTTTTTACCTCAACAATGGTTAAACAAATTCCATTATGAGATATGCTTTGATCTATTTTAAATTCAGAAACCAACTTACTAGAAAGGGTAATATTCAAGTTTTCTTTGTTAGCCTCTAAGCATAAAACGACCCCTTGATCTTCTACAATTCCTGTAAACATATTCTTTAATTTATCTATATATTTAATGTGTAAAATTAGTAATAATATACTTACATTATATATGAAAGAAAAAACATTGCCAATTGTAGGGATTTCTTGTGGTGATCCAAACGGGATAGGGATTGAAGTAATTTTAAAATCTCTTAAAGACACAAGAATTTTAGAATTTTTTATTCCTGTTATTTTTTCAAATAATAATGTGATTTCAGATCAAATTAAAGCGCTCAATATTGATATACAATTCAATAAAAGTAGCTTAAATCAAAAGCCTTTAGAAGGAAAAGTTAATGTTGTCAATGCTTGGGAAGAAACTTTCAAAACGGAATTTGGCAAGCCAACAGCAAAATCAGGAGAGCTCTCATACTTGTCTCTAGAATCCACAACAAATGCACTAATTAGTTCTAAAGTGGATGTTATGGTCACGGCTCCAATAAACAAAAATAATATTCAAAACAAAGATTTTAACTTTCCAGGGCATACAGATTATTTAGCAAATAAATTACAAGGGGATAGTTTAATGTTTATGATAAATGATAAATTAAGAGTAGGACTATTAACAGATCACATCCCTATTAAAGAGATAGCTTCTAGTATTTCTTTAGAAAAAATTAATAAAAAAATAATGATTATGGAACAATCGCTCCAAATAGACTTTGGTCTTCAAAAGCCTAAAATAGCGGTTCTTTCGGTAAACCCACACGTAGGTGACGGTGGAGTAATAGGACAAGAAGATGATGTAATTTTAACACCAGCTCTTTTAGAGATTTCTGATAAAGGAACTCTTCTTTTTGGCCCTTTTTCTGCTGATAGTTTTTTTGGTTCAAGGACACACGAGAAATATGATGCTATTTTAGCTATATATCATGATCAGGGTCTAATACCTTTCAAGACCCTTTCTTTTGGGGAAGGTGTCAATTTTACAGCAGGATTAAATAAAATAAGAACTTCCCCCGACCATGGAACAGGGTATGATATTGCAGGAAAAAACCTAGCAAATCCGAATTCTTTTAAAAATGCTATATTTTCTGCAATTGAGATTTTCAAGAAAAGAAAATTAAATGACAAAATAACTAAAAACCCATTATTGAGTTCAAAATTTAAAACGATTAAAAAATAGATCAGTTCTCTTTTTAAAATTTCTTATATTCGCGAACTCAAACTAAAAGTGAATGCTTTTTTTAAATCAATTTGTAATTAATTT
>TARA_B110000263_G_scaffold126023_1_pt1 | contig 17402 bp, 17 predicted proteins | sample TARA_B110000263 | Tara Oceans TARA_B110000263 (sample SAMEA4397730) | marine metagenome | biome: Polar Biome; feature: [MES] marine water layer (ENVO:01000295) within the mesopelagic zone...; material: water (ENVO:00002006), including particulate matter (ENVO:01000060) such...
AAAATTGAGACTTTAATGATGATAGACAGTCTAGAAATGAATGATTCACATTTCGAGAAAATAATATCTAAATGTAAAAATTGTAATACTGATAAAATTATAATTACTCATGGAACAGATAGAATGGTTGAAACAGCAAAAGCAATTGCCCAAGCTGAATTAAAGAATAAAACTATTATACTCACCGGAGCAATGATACCCTATGCGTTTGGTAGTTCATCAGATGGGTTTTTCAACTTAGGATGTGCTCTCTCTTACGTTCAAACTTTAAATAAAGGAGTTTACATAACTATGCAGGGCCAATATTTTAGTTGGAACGAAGTAGTTAAAAACACGAAAAAAGGGGGGTTTGAAAGAACTAAATCACCTCCTCTATATAATTAAGGATATTCTTTTTTTCTAAAGAAGATTTTTTAAAAATTTCTTTAGCACTATTAAGTATTCCCTTATCATCTGAAACTCCCTTGAGATTAATTTTAACATTTAAATATGCTCCGTAAATTGCCGCATTAACACAAAGGCAAGCTACTCCCGCATCAGAAATTGAGTTTTGATTTCCTTCTTTAGCTAATTTTAAAATTAGATCGTAGCAATCATAGGATTTTGCCATTACATCTAAAGGAACTTTAGCTGCATATATAGTAGCTTTATTAATTGATTTTCTTTTTATATTTTTTTCTTCTTCAGAACTGTTTGGCAACTTAAAGGCTGTCATAATCATATTAAAAGCATTAGAATCTTCATCTACCAAATACAATAAATCATTTCTTATTGCATTAATTTGATCTGCAATATGACTAAACATTTCTACCTTATCTTCCCACCCTCTTTTATTAGATGATAAATTTGCAACCATAGCTCCAAGTGAAGCTCCAAGTGAACCGACATAAGCAGAAACTGATCCACCTCCTGGAGCAGGAGATTCTCGTGTAACCTCATCTGAAAATTCACTTGCTGTTAATTCAATAATTTTTTTGTTTTCATTAACAATACTATTTAAATAATACTCAATAATATTTTTTTTAGGAATAAATTTTTTAACCTGATTTAGGCCTAAGGATTCAATAGCGATAGCTATTATATCTTCTTCAGGAATTCCGATAGACCTGTTCTGTTTTTTTAAAAAATACTTTCCTGCATCTAGCATTGATTTCAGAGGGATAAGTCCAACTATTTCAGATCCTGTAATTCTTACTCCTCTTTTATTTGCTCTTTTAATAACTTCTTCAAATACTATATGAATTGGTGTTTCTATCACATTAGTCAAATTCATTGATATTTGAGAAATTCCAAATTCTTTTATATACCAACCTATGGCCTTAACATGTTTTAAAGATCCAGGGATTGTTTGAGGGTTGCCATTCTGATCTTTTATTATCTCACCAATCACAGGATGTCCACTTCTTTTAATCCTTCCTTTTTCTCTAACATCAAAAGCTATAGCATTAGCTAACCTTGTTGATTTAGTGTTTAAATTAATATTATACGCAATTAAAAAATCTCTAACTCCAATAGCTAGCGCCCCTGTTCTGTTATTAAATAAAGTAGATCCAAAATCGGGTTTCCATTCTTTATTTAAAAGTTTATTTTTTAAACCTTCATATTCTCCTGATCTAACATCAGCTAGATTTATTCTATTACTATCTTTTGCAGCATTTCCATATAAATAGACTGGCATTTTTAATTCCTCCGCTACAACTTTAGCCAATCTTTCTGCATATGGAATAAGTTCTTTTAAAGAAATATTTGCAATCGGAATTAGTGGACAAACATCCGTGGCTCCAAACCTAGGGTGTTCACCTTTATGTTTTGACATGTCGATTTTTTCTGATGCTACTTTTATAGCATTAAAAGCTGCTTTTAAAACTGACTCTGGATCTCCGACAAAAGTCATTACAGTTCTATTAGTGGCTTTTCCAGGATCTACGTTTAATAAACTAACACCCTTTGAGCCTGAAATAGCAGCAGATATAGCCTTTATTATTTCAATGTCATTTCCTTCAGAAAAGTTTGGAACACATTCTACTATTTGATTCATAAGTTTTAAGATTATTTTTTATATACTTTTCCTTTTTTACAAATAAAAATAGGTTTCATCTTCCCTTGACTATATAATATTTCTCTATAATCTAATGTATTAAATCCAATAAAATCTGCAATTTTATTGGACGCTATAGTTCCTCTATCATTTAGATTTAAAACGTTAGCTGCACGAAAAGATAAAGCAGAAAAAACCTCAGCATTAGTGAGTTTTTGATTTGATGCTAAAACAGAAGCCTGTATTAATAAATCTCCCATTGGAGCTGACCCTGGATTCCAGTCAGTAGCAATCGCTAATTGACATCCAGCATCTAATATTTTTCTGGCCGGTGCAAATGACAATCCCAGACCTAAACTACATCCCGGCAAAACAACAGCAGAAGTTTTTGAATTTGAAAGGTATTTTATTTCTTCTTCTGTAATAATTTCTAAATGATCCACACTCAAAGCTCCAGAGTCAACTGCAATTTTTAGCCCTCCACTTGTAAATTGATTTCCATGAACGGTAGTATCAAAACCATTTTCTTTTGCGTGTTTTAAAAATTCTAAAGAATCTCCCCCATTAAAGGCATTTTTTTCGATAAAAACATCCATTCTTTTTGTCAATTTATCTTTTTTAATTAACGGAAACAACTCTTTAACTATGGACATTAAGTATTCTTGAGATGAAATGTTTGAGTCTTTAGGAGGAACATGTGCTGCCAAACAAGTACTTATCAAATCACAAGGATTATTCAGGTTAATTTCATTGATGACTTTCAACATCCTTATTTCTTGTTGAAAATCTTTTCCATAGCCACTTTTAACCTCGCAAGTCAACACCCCTTCATAGAAATGTCTATCAAGCCTATTTGTTGTCTGCGTTTTTAATTCTTCATCAGAAGCTAGACTTGTCTTATTCATCGTGTCATAAATACCTCCCCCTTCTGAAAGTATTGTTTGATAGGAGACTCCAGCATTTTTTTTAGCATATTCTAATGATCTAGAGCCTGCAAAACATATATGTGTGTGACAATCTATGAATCCCGGCAGTAACACTTGAGGAGAGGTTATTTCGTGAATATTTTTGCATTTTTCTTTTAATTCTAAAAATGTACCTACTTTGATAATTTTTTCACCTTCAACAATTACTCCTCCATTATAAATTATTTCTAATTCATCATCAAACAAAGGACCTTTCATAGGTAAGTTTGACATAGTCAAAATTTGAATAAAAGGGCCAAAAAGTGTTTTCAATATTATATGTCTAGTTTAAATTTCTTTAAGTTCTTATTTGCTTCCGGATAACCTGCATCACTATGTCTAATCACCCCTAAAGCAGGATCGTTAAATAACACTCTTTTAATACATGATTCTGCGCGTTTACTTCCGTCAGCTAAAACTACCATTCCGGCATGTTGAGAATAACCCATACCAACCCCTCCTCCATGATGAAATGAAACCCAGGTAGCACCGCCTGCAGTATTGGACATCAAATTAAGTAATGGCCAATCAGAAACAGCATCTGATCCGTCAAGCATCCCTTCAGTCTCCCTGTTTGGAGAAGCTACTGATCCGCAATCTAAATGGTCTCTACCAATAACAATTGGTGCGGATACCTTTCCGCTTCTAACTAGATCATTAAATATTAATCCTGCTTTTTCTCTTTCTCCCATTCCTAACCAGCAAATTCTACATGGTAATCCTTGAAATTTAACTTTTTTTCTTGCTTCTTTTAACCATCTTATCATATTTTCGTTTTCAGGAAACGCTTCAATTAAAGCCTTATCTGTAGTATAAATATCTTCTGGGTTACCAGACAATGCCGCCCACCTAAAAGGGCCTTTTCCTTCACAAAATAAAGGTCTAATATACTCTGGAACAAATCCATTAAAATTATACGCATTTACTTCCCCTCCTTGCTTTGCAAATTCTCTTAAATTATTTCCATAATCAAAAGTGATCGAGCCCAATGATTTCATTTTTAGCATAAGGCTAACATGCCTAGCCATGCTTTTAAGTGACAACTTTTTATATTTTAAAGGATCTTCGTTTCTTAATAAAATTGATTTTTCTAAAGACATTCCATTTGGCACATATCCATAAACAGGGTCATGAGCAGAGGTCTGATCAGTTAAAATATCTGGAATAATATTGTCTTTTAGTAATTTATCTAATAAATCTCCTATGTCACTTACTAAACCAACCGAAATATTTTCTTTTTTTTCTTTAGCTTCTAACACCCAGTCTCTAGCTTCTTCGTATGAATAGGTCATTTTGTCGATGTATTTTGTTGCTAGCCTTTTTTCTATTCTTTTAGGGTCAATGTCAGCACCTAAATAAGTTGCTCCAGCCATTGTAGCTGCAAGAGGCTGAGCACCTCCCATTCCTCCTAAACCACCAGAAACTAATAATTTTCCATATAACGATCCGTTAAAATGTTTGTTAGCACAAGAAACAAATGTTTCATACGTGCCTTGAAGAATTCCTTGAGTTCCAATGTAAATCCAACTACCAGCTGTCATTTGGCCATACATCATTAACCCATTATTTTTTAATTTTTCGAAATGTTCCCATGTTGCCCATGCTGGAACAAGATTTGAATTTGCAATTAATACTCTGGGAGCTTCTTCATGAGTTCTTACTTTTCCAACTGGTTTTCCGGACTGCACAAGTAAGCTTTCATTGTTTTCTAAATTCAAGAGTAATTTAATTATATTCTTTACAGAATCTAAATCTCTTGCCGCTTGTCCAGAGCCTCCATAAACAATTAGGTTATTTGGATCTTCTGCAACTTCTGAATCTAAGTTGTTTAAGAACATTCTCAGTGGAGCTTCGGTTTGCCAGCTTTTAGCATTTAATTCACTTCCAATCGGAGCAAAATAATTTGGATGATTTGCATACTTTTTTAGAAATGAGTGATAATCCATAAAATTTACAATGTTAGTTCAACTAGCTTATTAGATTTAATAATTTTAATAGCACTCTCAATGTCTTCGCTAAAGATCTTGTCTTTTTCACAATGATCAATTTTAGAACGGATATAATTATAGCATTTATTCATTTTTAAACCTGATTTTAAAGGTTTATAGTAGTCCAATGCCTGAGCAGAGCAAATGAGCTCAATAGCTAATATTTTTTCTAAATTCTCAATAACTCTTAAAAACTTAACTGCACCAATCGATCCCATACTTACATGATCTTCTTGACCAAGTGAAGTAGTTATTGAGTCTGCACTTGCAGGAAAACATAAGTTTTTATTTTCACTTGCTAAAGCTGCAGAAGTGTATTGTAATATCATAAATCCTGAATTAACTCCACTTTTATTAATTAATAACTTAGGCACAATTTCGTTCCCTTTAAGCAATAAATAAACACGTCTATCGGAAATATTTCCTATTTCAGAAGCGGCAATAACATTATAATCTATCGGAATTGCTATAGGCTGTCCGTGAAAATTTCCACCACTAATAATTTCATTTTCATCAATTACAATTGGATTATCGGTTACTGAATTAAGTTCTATTTCTAATGCATTTTTCAAATGTAAATAGGCGTCCCAACTAGCCCCATGAACTTGAGGAACACACCTTACAGAATATGGGTCTTGAACTTTATCGCAATTTTTATGTGATTCTAATATTTCTGAATCTAATAATAAATCTCTAACTGTATTTGACACTATTAAAGAGCCTTTATAAGGTCTTAACTTTTGTATTTTTTCACTAAAAGGTTTGATAGATCCTTGAACTCCCTCTAATGTAATAGCAGATATAATATCTGCGTTCATTAAACAGTTTTTGAATTTACTTAAAGAAAAGCAAGTATATGCTGAAATAAATTGGGTGCCATTAATTAAAGCTAGACCCTCTTTTTCTTTAAGTGCTATTGGAGATTTTTTTTCGATTTCTAAAACCTTTTTACTTTCAACCTCTTTCCCTTTATATAAAACTTTCCCCTCTCCAATTAGTGGTAAAAATAAATGAGCTAAAGGAGCCAGGTCACCCGAAGCTCCAACAGAACCCTGAGATGGAACAATTGGTATAATATTATTGTCTATATGCCAACAAATTCTCTCAATTACTTCAATGCTAATTCCCGAAAACCCCTTACATAAAGAGTGTACTTTTATAATCATCATCAGTTTAGAGATTTCAAAAGGGACATTTTCTCCAACTCCAACGGCATGACTCTTTAACAAGTTTTCTTGTAATAATCTAGAATCTTCTTTTGAAATAATCGTATTACACAACACTCCAATTCCCGTATTAACGCCATAAACTTTACGTTCAGATTTTAAAACATTTATTATGTTTTTTCTAGACTTGTTTATTTTTAGTAATTGGTCATCTCTTATTACACAATCTATCTGATTGTCTAAAATTCTTATAGACGATTCAAATGTAAGTTTGTCTTTCCCGTATGAAAATTTATTTAAAAGCATAGTAAAGTAATCTTCCTTAAATATACAAAATCTGATGTTTTCTTAAATTGTTTTATTAACTTTAAAAGACAACATTTAATTTTCAACTCATGAATAAATTAGATAAAAATCAAATCTCAAAATTAGGTCATAAAATTAACCAACTCAAAAAAAGAATATCTAGAACAGAAATAAGTGGAAATATGGAAAAAGTTGAATTTAGGAAAATGAGAATTAATAAAATAAAAAAGAAAATATTAGAGCATTCAAAGAAAAAATAATATTCGAAATTTTACATTTTACAATGAAAAAAATTTATTTAATAATGTGCGTATTAGGGTTTGTGCTGCCTTATTACCATTTGATGATATTTCTAAACGAAAATCAATGGTCAATGAACGGTTTTTGGAATGAAATATTCTACTCATCACATCCAATTTCAATGATTTCTATGGATTTAAGTATTGCTGCTAGCACATTTCTTTTGTTTTTAATTTATCAATTTAAATCGAAAAAAATAAATCCCATTAAATATATAATTTGTCTTTTTCTCGTAGGTTTTTCTTTAGCACTTCCTCTTTACCTATACGACACACACGATAAGAAATAATTTATATGAATTCATTTAAAGAGCCTTTTAAGCATCTTAACAGAGATCCTGTTATGGCTTATTTAATAAATACATTTGGAGATCAAATATCCATTAAGGACAGGTATGAAGATGATTTAGCAAAAGCTATTTCACAACTGATCATAGAGCAACAAGTGAGTTTCAAAGCTGCAATTACGATAAAAAAAAGATTCAACAACTTAATTAGAGAGTTATCCCCTCGAGATATATTAAAAATAAGCAATAAGAATCTTCAGTCTATTGGAATATCATTTAAAAAAGTAGAATACATTAAAAATGTTTATAATTACTTTTCTGAAAACAAATTAAATTATAATAACTATACTGATTCTGAAGTTACCAAAGAGCTTACAAAAATTAAAGGAGTAGGAAAATGGACTGCAGAGATGTTTTTAATATTTATTCTTTTTAGAAAAAATATATTTTCAAATGGAGATTTAGCGTTAATTAACAGTATTAAGGTTAATTATAATATTGCTGATTTATCAAATAAAAAATTAGATAATTTAAAGAAAAGTTGGAGTCCTCACAAAACTACAGCATCACTATTGCTTTGGAAATCAATTGAAGAAAAGAATTTCTATCAAAAAGGTTAAAAAATGATCAAAAACAGTCAAAAACAGTCAAAAATGATCAAAAACAATCAAAAAACAACAAAAATCATCCGAAAAATTAAATCATAATGATTAACCTGCTTTTTACTAGCATGATCAGAAACAGTCAAAAACAGTCAAAAACAGTCAAAAACAGTCAAAAACAGTCAAAAATGATCAAAAACAGTCAAAAAACAACAAAAATCATCCGAAAAATGAAATTTTAATGATTAACCTGCTTTTTCCTAGTTTGATCTACATTTAACTTACTCGTCTGCCGTTTAGGTTTATAAATCACTTTTGATGAGTTGTTTTATATAAAGGTTAAGAGTTTAAATTAATGTAAAACTATTTTAATAAAATAATAATATCTAACCTACATTTGCTGAAAAATATAAAAGTTGTTAAGCAATTACACTAAAGAATTTCGCTATAACCTAAAGCTTTCTTCCCCAGTTATGCTAGGAATGCTTGGGCATACTTTTGTCGCATTTGCAGATAATGTAATGGTGGGCCAATTGGGAACAGCCGAATTAGCGGCAGTATCACTAGGAAATAGTTTTGTTTTTATAGGAATGTCTTTAGGAATAGGATTTTCAACAGCTATCACTCCTCTTGTAGCAGAAGCTGATTCTTCAAATAATATAATTGATGGTAAAAATGCTTTTAAGCATGGATTATTACTTTGTACCATTCTTAGTGTAATTATTTTTGGAATTATTTTAATATTAAAACCTGTAATGTATTACATGGATCAACCCAAAGAAGTTGTTGAATTAGCGATTCCATATTTAAATTTTGTTGCTCTTTCTCTTATTCCTTTAATTATTTTTCAGGCCATGAAGCAATTTTCAGATGGCCTATCCAATACAAAATATCCTATGTATGCGACAATATTAGCCAATATAATTAATATTGCTCTTAACTATTTATTGATTTTTGGAACATTTGGATTCCCAAAACTTGGAATAACAGGAGCTGCAATTGGCACTTTAGTTTCAAGAGTTGTAATGGTGGTTTTTTTATGGGTCATTTTTAAATCAAAAGACAAGTTTAAACCATACATCACCAATTTAAGCTTTAGAAATATTGAAAGATCCATAGTTAGTAAAATTGTAAACCTTGGATTTCCTTCTGCACTTCAAATGTTTTTTGAAGTAGCTATATTCGTCTCTGCTATTTGGTTAAGTGGAATGCTTGGTAAAAATCCTCAAGCTGCAAATCAAATTGCATTAAATTTGTCGAGCATGACCTTTATGGTAGGCATAGGTCTTGGAGTTGCAGCAATGGTTAGGGTTGGGAATCAAAAAGGATTATCTGATTTTGTTTCACTTAGACGAATTGCATTTTCAATTCTTTTACTAACATTATTAATTGAAATTGTATTTGCATCTTTATTTATTATACTAAGAGAATGGCTTCCAACTGTTTATTTAGGTGGCTCAGATGTATTAAACACAATTGACAATGCAGAGGTCATACTGATTGCATCTAAAATATTGCTTGTTGCGGCATTATTTCAAATATTTGATGGTCTACAAGTTGTAATCTTAGGCGCTTTAAGGGGTTTACAAGATGTTAAAATACCTGCATTTATAACTTTTATAGCATACTGGATTATTGGTTTTCCAATATGTTTTTACTTGGGACTTTATACGCCATTAAAAAGTGTCGGAATATGGATAGGTTTATTTGTTGGACTTTTTTCAGCTGCAATTATGCTCTACTTACGATTCAATTATTTATCTAAAAAACTTATTTTAAATAAAATTTAAATCCAAATATCGTTTTTTGCTGTTAGATTATTTGGCTCTAAATCCCCTGTATTTACTACTCCTTTAGGTTCAATCAATAATATTTTTGTTTCTTTTTCAGCACATGGCATGTGCTCAACTCCTTTAGGAACAACAAACATTTCGCCTTCTTTTAAATCAACATGGCCATCTTTAAACTTAATTTGCAAATTTCCCTTAATTACTATAAAGGTTTCATCAGAGTTTTTATGGCTGTGCCATTCAAAATTCCCTTTGATCTTGGCAAGCTTAAACTGGTAATCATTCATTTCAGCAATTACCTTAGGAGACCATCTCTCTTTAAAAAGAGTATATTTTTGATTAAAATTAATAGCCTTATAATTCATGTTATTCTAAGTCTTCAGATGTTTCATTTACCGAGTCTGAGAAATAAAATTTAATTTTAAGCTTTCCTTGTTCCTTAACTAAGTAAGCACTTTCAATCCATTCAAAATTAAGAAGTGTTTTTTTTCCATTATTTAAAGTAATAAACCTTCCTTTATTTTTAAAATAGGCATGAGCAGAATTCTTATCAATTGCTATATTTATATCACTTAATTCCCAATCATCTTCGATTGTATTAAAAGTGCTAGAAAATTCTAAAAATTGCTGTGCATTCATTTTTTTTCCAATTTCGTACAATACATAATCATCCGTAACATAATTATAGAAATTATTTTTATTATCACTTTCTACAGAAAATGAATCGAACATTCCATGTATAGTGTCAATAACCTCCTGTTCCGTAATTTTTTCAGGATTATTACAACCTATTAAGAGTAGAGACATAAAGAGTATAAATATTTTATTCATGTTAATTTATTTTTAATACAATTTAAGAAAATCTGAGTGACAAATTTTATTTAAATTTGTTAAAAAAATTATGAGAAGATCTCACCTATCTTTCAGATCTGGAAATCCAGCTTTAAGTTCTAAAACTTTTGAAAATTCAAACCAAAGAAATCAGGGCGCTTTATTAAAAGATGATGTTATGACTATTAAAGGAACTGTTGATAAAACAGCCATTTCATTACTATTATTGTTAACAGCTGGTTATTTTTCATTTTCCGAAGAAATGTTTTTTTTAATTCCTATTGGTGGAATTGGTGGGTTTATAATTGCTTTAGTTACCATTTTTAAAAAAACATGGGCTCCTATTACGGTTCCTCTCTATGCTATTTTTCAAGGATTATTATTGGGAGGTATTTCTTTTATGTATAGCCAATTATATGAAGGAATTGTGTTTAACGCAATAATGCTTACAGTCTCTATTTTACTTTCATTACTTTTTGCTTACAGGTCTGGAGTAATTAAAGCTACAGAAAATTTCAAATTGGGTGTATTTGCAGCTACCGGGGGAATCGCATTAGTGTATTTATTTTCATTCATTGCAAGTTTCTTTGGTGCTGGTTTATCAATTATGAACCCTACTAATGGCTCACTTATGAGTATTGGATTCAGTTTATTTGTTGTGGTTATTGCCTCTTTAAATCTAGTCTTAGATTTTGATTTTATTGAAGAAGGAGCGGAAAAAGGAGCCCCAAAATACATGGAGTGGTATGGAGCTTTCGGACTTTTAGTTACACTTGTTTGGCTATATTTAGAAATTTTAAGGCTATTAGGAAAATTATACTCAAAAAAATAATTTTATTCCGGAATATTAACGCCTATTAAGAATAAAATTCTAACTAAAGAAAATACGAAAACTAAAGAAAGTAGCATCCCTTTAATTCCAGTCCAAATAATCCTTATTACACTTTGAGTTTTAACTGTTGTAATATATTTTATTTGATTTTTCTTTAAATATTTATTGTAAATAAACTCTCCAAAAGCAGGAGCGATTGCAATATATGCTGCATTAGGAATATTAGGAATAAATACTGCTACTAAAACTTCCAAAGAAAAAATACAGAAACCATAAATCCAAATACTTTTAATAATTTCATTGTTATAAGATTTAGGATATTTAGTTTTCAAAAAAGGAGAAAGTGATTTTTCAGGAGTTAATTTTTCAAAAACTTTTAAATTATGAATAACCATTAATACTACAGAAAAGACACCAAAAAAAAATGATGAAATCCTTATAGCTTTTAAGCTGTAAGCTTTATAATAAGGTAAGATTTCTTTATTTAAATTTTGGGTCAGGGCCATATAAATTTAATCCTACATCTCCTTTTTTGGTCAATAAAACAAGGACCCAAATAAATCCTATAATTGGAATTATAATTATAAAATAAAACCAACCCGATTTGCCTACATCATGCAATCTTCTAATTAGAACTGCCAACGATGGTAAAAAGTGTAATAATGCGGTTGAAAAATAAATCCAGCCATAGCCTGAATCAGTTTCTAAAATTTCAAAAGTCAATCCAAAAATATTGTCTAATACAGCAGCGAACAGTAAAATTAAAGAGTAAACTAAAACATAAGTCCAATACTCTTTTCTTCTTGATCTGCCTGAAAAATTAGTATAATTTTTTAAAACATATAAATATTCTTTCATAATACTTTTAAATATAGTATAAAAAAAATAAACATACTTAAAAGTATGTTTATTTTAAATTTCTATAATATTTAAATCTCTATATTTAGAATGTAATGAGACTATTTAAAGTATACATTCTTCTTAGTTTAATTTTTCAAATAAATTGTTTTTCTCAAGCAGGTTTAAATAAGAAAAATAGTAATAATATTTCATATAAAGAGTATCAAGGAAAAATATTAGATGTAGATAGCAAAGAAGAATTAGCATTCGCTAACATTAGTGTGCTAAACTCTAATATTAGTACAATTTCAAACATTAATGGTGAATTCAGTATTAAGATTCCTGAAAATTACAAACCTAATATTAAGGTATCCTTTATAGGTTATACTTCAAAAGTTGTTGATTTAAATAAAGTAAAAAAGAAAAAGAAAATAATTCTATTAGATGTCTATTCTATTCCTCTTTCTGAAATGATCTTATCAATACCAAAGGATGTAGAAAATCTAGTAAAGAAAGCCTTATTTAATTCCCAAAACAACTATATAAATGAGAATTTATTAATGACTTCTTTTTTTAGAGAAAGTATAAAAAGAAGAAGAAGAAATGTGTCGCTAACTGAAGCGGTTAGTAAAATCTATAAAGCTCCCTATAAAAATTCAACAAGAGATATAATTGAGTTTATCAAGCTAAGAAAAAACACTGATTATTCAAGGCTTGACACTTTAACCGTAAAGCTAGCCGGAGGTCCATTTAATACACTTTTTCTTGATATTATTAAATATCCCAATTCATTTATTCCAAAAGCAAACATTGCACTTTATTCATATGTCATAAAAAGAACTACAAGAGTTAATAATAAACCTGTTTACGTAGTTGGCTTCAAACAAAAAGAAGGTGTTTATTTACCTTCAATTCAAGGAGAACTATATATTGATGTTAGCGATCTAATCATTATAAGCGCCAATTTCAATCTAAACACTACTAATCAAGAATTAATTAAAAACCTCTTTGTAGTAACGAAACCAAAAAAAGCAAATGTTTGGCCAATACAAGCTAAGTACAAGGTTGATTATACTGAAAAACACGGAAAGTGGGTTTTTAATTACAGTAATCTATTATTACAGTTAAAAATAAATTATGATAAAAAATTGTTTAACACTTCCTATAGTTTTTCATCTGAAATTGCAGTTACAGATTGGGCTATTGATAACAAAAGAATTCTTCCTAAAAATAAAATGAGAGTTAAACCTAAAATAATTTTGTCTGATTCTAAACTAGGATTTAAAGATCCTGATTTTTGGGGAGCTGATAATATAATTGAACCTGAAAACTCTATTCAAAATGCAATTAGAAAAATTAAGAAACAGCTAAACAAGCTTTAGTAATTAATAATTTTAAAACTGCCCTATACCTTAGTTCGTTCTTTTCAAGTTTTTCAAAAGCTTTTTTAATTTCAGTAATATCAAATAATTCTATTATTGGTTTAATATTATTAGAAGACATAAAATTCAACATTTCTACTTTTTCCCATTTAAATTATGGTTTTTTTAAAATCAAAATCGATCAAGATTCATGACTTTAGACCACACAGAAGCAAAATCATTAATAAATTTTTCTTTTGAGTCTTCACTAGCATAAGATTCTGCAATAGCACGTAGTTGAGAATTTGATCCAAAGATAAGATCAGCCCTAGTTGCTGTCCATTTTAACTCACCACTTTCCCTATCTCGACCCTCAAACAAATCAGATGATTCTGGTGAGCTTAACCATTCTGTGCTCATATCTAATAAATTGATAAAAAAATCATTACTAAGAGCTTCGGTATTTTTAGTTAGCACGCCGTGATGAGTTCCGTTAACATTAGTATTTAAAACTCTCATTCCTGCTAGGAGTGTTGACATTTCTGGAGCTGACAATGTTAATAAATGCGCCCGATCTAATAAAAGTTCCTCAGATGGACGGTCTTGACCTTGTTTTATGAAATTCCTAAAGCCATCTGACTTAGGCTCTAATACAGCAAACGAATCTATATCTGTTTCTTCTTGTGAAGCATCATTTCTTCCAGGCTTAAAAGAAAGAGATATATTTTGACCTGCTTTTTTTGCAGCATCTTCAACTCCAACATAACCAGACAAAACAATTAAATCAGCTAAAGAAACTTTCTTTAAGCCTTGTTGTGAATCATTAAAATTAATTTGGATTATTTTTAAAATTTCTAAAACTTTAGATAGTTTTTCTGGTTGATTAACTTCCCAATTATTTTGTGGAAATAGTCTAATTCTTGCTCCATTCGCTCCCCCTCTTTTGTCAGTTCCTCTAAATGTTGAAGCTGATGCCCAAGCTGTTGAAACCAATTGAGAAACTGATAAACCAGAATTCAATATTTTATTTTTAAGACTAGTAATGTCTTCTTCATTAATTAAATCATAATTAACTTCAGGAATAGGATCTTGCCAAATAAGTGTTTTCAGGGGAACTTCTGGACCCAAATATCTTGAAATTGGCCCCATATCTCTATGCGTTAATTTATACCAAGCTTTTGCAAAAGCACTTTCAAATTCATTAATATTTTCATGAAAACGTTTTGAAATTTTAGCATATTCAGAATCCATTTTTAATGCTAAATCAGTTGTTGCCATCATTGGAGCATGACGCTTAGAGGAATCATGGGCATCTGGCACAGCATCTGCTGCTTCATTGTTTTTTGGAGCCCATTGCTGCGCTCCTGCTGGACTTTTTACAAGTTCCCATTCATATCCGAACAGTGTATCGAAATAACTGTTGTCCCACTTGATTGGAGTAGGAGTCCATGCCCCTTCTAATCCACTAGTAATGGTGTGAACTCCTTTTCCAGATCCAAAGCTATTTTTCCATCCAAATCCCATTTCTTCAATACTAGCTCCTTCTGGTTCTGGGCCTACATGAGCTGTATCTCCAGCACCATGTGTTTTTCCAAAAGTATGTCCCCCTGCTATAAGCGCGACAGTTTCTTCATCATTCATTGCCATTCTAGCAAATGTTTCTCTAATATCTCTAGCAGAGGCTAAAGGATCGGGCTTGCCGTTTGGTCCTTCTGGATTTACATAAATAAGGCCCATTTGAACAGCCCCAAGAGGATTAGCTAAATCACGCTCTCCAGAATAACGCTCATCTTCCAGCCACTCTGACTCAGGCCCCCAGTATATATCAGTTTCAGGCTCCCAAACATCTTCGCGTCCTCCTCCAAAACCATAAGTCTTAAAACCCATTGATTCTAACGCGCAATTTCCAGTTAAAATCATTAAATCAGCCCAAGATATTTTTCGTCCGTATTTTTGCTTTATTGGCCAAAGTAAACGTCTTGCTTTATCAAGATTACCATTATCAGGCCAGCTATTTAAAGGAGCAAATCTTAAAGTTCCAGTCGAAGCCCCACCACGACCATCTCCTATTCTGTAAGTCCCTGCACTATGCCATGCCATTCTAATAAAAAAAGGTCCATAATGACCATAGTCTGCTGGCCACCAATCTTTAGAATCTGTCATTAACTCGTAAAGATCTTTTTTAAGATCATCAAGATTTAGACTATTAAATTCTTTCGCATAATCAAAGTCCTTATCCATTGGATTTGATTGTTGAGAGTTTTGATGAAGAATTTTTAAATTCAATTGATTAGGCCACCATTCTGAATTAGAGTGCACGCCTTGAGAAGTGTGTTTTTGAGATGCAGGAGCGAAAGGACATTTGCCTTCGCTATTGTTACTTGCGTTATTATTCATTTATTAAATATTAATAAGTTGAAAATACAAACTAATTTGTTTATAAAATTTGAAAAACTAATATAGTATAGAAAGAGTTAATTAAAAAGAAAAATCTTTCTATTTCTTAAAGGTTTTTTGCAAAAAGTATTTGACAAATTGCTGAATTAAAAGAAGAATATATGCCTCTTTCCTGATCATGATAAATATGATTTATTGAACGATCAAATGTTAAGATTAAGACACGATCACCCTTCAATTGACTTTCAACCAACATCAAGAGGCTGTGAGATAGGGTTCGATAATAATAAGATTGAAAAGGGAGAAGATATAGCTAACTTGTATCTAAGAAAAAACCCTTTTATAGACTGTGCCTAAAATCATTTTAATAAACATATTTGATTTTCTAAGCTTTAAAACTCATTTATTTTTTAAATTAGAGGCTTTAAATTATATGAAAAACTGTACTTTATTTATTTTAATCCTTTTTTTATTTTCCGCTTGTGATTCTGAAGATTACGATGATGTAGATTTGAAATCTATGGCTATTTGTAAGAATGGAATAGCTAGTAATAATATTTTAGGAATTTCATATAAGTGTAAAAACTATGATTTAATTGGTCTTGTTTCTTTGGAAACTATGGATGCGACTCGTGCCAATGACTCTTGGGGCTGGACTGACCCTCTTACTGGAAAAGAATTTGCATTAATAGGCTTAGATAATGGAACTGGTTTTGTTGATATATCAGATCCTATTAGCCCAATTTATCTAGGGAAACTTCCAACCCAAACTATTTCTTCTATTTGGAGAGATTTAAAAGTTTATAAAAATCACGTTTACATAGTCGCTGATTTTAAAAAAAGTAGTACTGATTCTGAAAAAGATCATGGAGTTCAAGTATTTGATTTAACCAGACTTAATTCTGTCACTAATCCACCTGAAGTTTTTATGGCTGACTTCTTATACAAGGAACATGGAAAAGGTCATAATATTGCAATTAATGAAGATTCTGGATATGCATACTCTGTTGGTACTAATACTTATTCTGGAGGGATTCATGCAATTAATCTAGCTAATCCAAAAACTCCGGTTTTTGCTGGAGGATTTGCTGATGCCGGATATACTCATGATGCTCAAGTGGTTAATTATAAAGGCCCTGACTTAGATCACACAGGAAAAGAAATATATGTTGGTAGTAATGCGGACAAAGTGGTTATAATTGATGTCACAGACAAAAAAAATATTAACATAATTAGCACTGTTGAGTACTCTAAAACTCAATATACGCACCAAGGTTGGTTTACAGATGATCAAAAGTATTTTATTGTTGGAGATGAATTAGACGAGTACAAAAAAGAGGTTATCAATACTAGGTCTATCATTTTTGATTTTACTGATTTAGATAATCCTGTTCTACACTATGAATTTGAAAATACTACTGATGCGGTTGATCATAATGGTTATGTTCATAAAAATAAATTTTATTTGGCTAGCTATACAGCTGGATTAAGGGTTATGGATATTTCTAGTATCGATAAAAAATCTATTATTGAGATCGGTTTTTTTGATACATACAATGAAAAAGAGGATGCTGGAATTGTAATTTCATTAGATTCTAATAGAACAAGTCATTCACAAGATGACGATCATGATAATCCAAAAAAAGGCAATGTAGCTGAATTTAATGGTGCCTGGAGTGTTTACCCATATTTTAAAAGTA
>TARA_B110000263_G_scaffold32061_2_pt1 | contig 17352 bp, 14 predicted proteins | sample TARA_B110000263 | Tara Oceans TARA_B110000263 (sample SAMEA4397730) | marine metagenome | biome: Polar Biome; feature: [MES] marine water layer (ENVO:01000295) within the mesopelagic zone...; material: water (ENVO:00002006), including particulate matter (ENVO:01000060) such as......
ACACGGAGATGCTGGGGTCCAGTTGTCATCTTCTCCAATTAATATGTGCATAGGAGCTTTGGTAAAAGATAGATTTTCTGGATTTATAAAACATGGTGGATAGAAAGCCAAATGCGCAGCAAAGCTAAGTTCGGTTGTGATAACGTTTTTTAAGGGCTCCCAGCCAGAAAAAAGTGTTACTCCTCCTCCTAAGCTCCAACCAGTAATAGCAACTCTATCTTTATCAATATAAGAGTGCTGAGCTAGAGTCTCTAGTGCACGATATGCATCAAGTATTACAGCAGCTATAGTTACTTGATCTTGAGAACCCACTGTAGAGGTTATCCCTCTGCTTTTAAAGCTATTCAATTCAAATGTTGCAAAGCCTTGTTCCTGGTACATTTTAATGTAATCAAGGTGATGCTTTCTCCAGCCCATACTTCCTGCAACTCCTATAATTAATGGATATTTTTTATCAGGATTCAAACTGTCTATAGGAATTGTTAGTTGGCCAAAAACTCTTTGCTTTTCTTGTTCATCTAGAGCTGTTATAATATCACTGAGCGAAAAAGGATTTGCACTTTCAAAATTAACGAGCTCTTGATGAAATTGACCACTAACACTCGAGGTCATAATAAAAAGTAATAAGATTAATCGATAAATAATTTTGGGAGTTTTACACATCCTGTCTGTTTTTAGGAAATTATTAAAGTTTTTTCCTTTTAAATTCAAAGTTTTTTCCTAAATATATTTTTCTTACCATCTCATCTTCAGCTAATTTTTCAGGAACTCCTTCTAATAATATTTTTCCTTCAAACATAAGATAAGTTTTATCTGTTATAGCTAATGTTTCTTGTACATTGTGATCTGTTATTAAAATCCCAATATTCTTTTTCTTTAGAATTGAAATAATTGATTGAATGTCTTCCACTGCAATTGGGTCTACTCCTGCAAATGGTTCATCTAATAGAAGAAATTTAGGGTCTGTTGCAAGAGCTCTAGCAATTTCTGTTCTTCTTCTCTCCCCCCCGGATAAAAGATCTCCTCGGTTATTTCTTAAATGAGTTAATCCAAATTCTTCCATAAGCGATTCTGTTCTTTCTTTTTGTTCGCCTTTTGAAAGCTCTGTAAATTGGAGGATACTAAGTATGTTTTCTTCAACTGAAAGCTTTCTAAAAACAGATGGTTCTTGAGCTAGGTAACCAATACCGCTTTGTGCTCTTTTATACATCGGATAGGATGATATTCTCTCATTATCTAGGTATATTTCTCCTTCTTCAGGTTTAATGATACCTACTATCATATAGAAAGATGTTGTTTTTCCTGCTCCATTAGGGCCAAGCAGGCCTACAATTTCTCCCTGGCTAACCTGAACAGAAACTTTATTTACAACTTTTTTCCCTTTATATGATTTAGAAATTTCATTTGCTTTTAATATCATATGACAAATATCAATTATTTAATTTTTTAAAACCAATTTTTGAAATAATTATACTTATTTCATACAAAACTAATATTGGAATACTAACTATTATTTGACTTGCAATATCAGGAGGTGTAATAATAGCAGATAAACTAAGGACAATCACTAAAGCAAACTTTCTGTTTTTTCTCAAAAAATCAGGAGTTACAATACCAACTTTAGTTAAATAATGAATTATAATTGGTAATTCAAAGATTATTCCAGATGCTAAAACAGATGATCTTAATAATCCAACATAACTTGCCAAATCAAAATCATTAAACACTTCATTGCTTATTGTATAATTTCCAAGGAAATTTATTGATAGTGGGGTAACTATATAGTATCCAAACAGAACTCCAATAAAAAAAAGTAATGATGATATAAAAATAAATCCTTTTGCCCCGTCTTTTTCATTCTTATACATCCCAGGACTTATGAATCTCCAAAATTCCCAAATAATATATGGAAATGAAACAATAAAACCAGCTAAAATTGATGTCCAAAGATGTGCTGAAAACTGTCCTGATACAGTTCTACTTTGAACTCTGAAAGGGAGTTCGTTAAAACAAAAAGCATCCCCTTGACCGATAGACTGTGATATTGAGCACAATATTTCATAGCTTATAAAATCCCCTTTTTTTGGTCCAAAAATAATAGTATCAAAAATGAATTCTTTAGCAAGAAAAGCTAAAGATGCGAGGATTAGAATTGCTATAAAAGACCTAATCAGATGCCACCTTAATTCTTCTAGATGATCAAGAAAAGTCATGTCTTTATAATTACTCATTATCAATTCCTTCTTTAATTAAATCAAAAAAATGAATAACTCCAACATATTTTTCTGCCTCATCTAAAACAAGTAGTTGACTTATTTTATTTTTTTTCATAAGCCTTAAAGAATCAATAGCTAATGAATTGATTCCAATAAATTTTGGTTTATTACTCATTATATCAGAAGCTTTCAGATTATAGATGTCAACTTTTTTTTCTAAAACCCTTCTTATATCACCATCAGTTATCACTCCAATTATTTTATCATTAGAAATAACAGCAGTAACCCCATACATTTTAGTTGAGATTTCACTTATAACTTCTTCAATATTAGATTCTATTCTAACAGTCGGTACTCTTTTTTTATCAATTAAATCATCAACTTTAAGATTCAATTTTTTACCAAGATTACCAGATGGATGAAAATTACTAAAATCATCAGGGGTAAATCCCTTTATATATTGAAGGCTCATAGCAATAGCATCACCAATAGCTAGATGACATGAAGAACTAGTAGTTGGCGCCAAGTTATTATGACAAGCCTCTTTCTCTATTTCAGTTAAAATAAACATATCTGAAATATTTTTAAGTAATGAATTATCATTACATGAAACCCCTATTAGAGTATTTCCAGACATTTTTATAAAATCACTAAGTGTTTTTATTTCTTCGGATTTGCCGCTTTTAGACAAACATATGATTATATCATTTTTATCAATAACACCTGAATCTCCATGGAAAGCATCACCTAAATGAAGAAAAGTAGATTTAGAACCTGTTGAATTTAGAGTTGCAGAAATTTTCATGCAAATGATTGCACTTTTTCCAATTCCTGTTAGGACTATTTTTCCTGTTGACTTAAATAAAGTTTCAACTATTTTAACAAAATTATCGTCTATAGCTTTTGAAAGATTTTTTATGGCACTTGATTCTAAAGCTAAAGTATCTAATGCAATTTTTTTTATATCTGTCGAATTAGTCAAAATGAGTTTTTTATTTTAAATTGTATATAGTGCAAATTTATAAAATTTAGAAACATTTGATTTGAATAATCTAAAAATTAAATTAAAAGAAAATTTTGGTTTCTCGTCCTTTAAAAACCTTCAAGAACCAATAATTAATAATTTAATTAACGGCAATCATTCTTTTGTAATCCTTCCCACTGGTGGAGGTAAGTCGCTTTGCTACCAACTCCCAGCTTTATATCTTGATGGAATCGCTATAGTCATTTCTCCCTTGATAGCACTTATGAAAAATCAAGTAGATTTAATTAGAGGGAATAATTCCGATGAATCTATTGCACATGTTTTAAATTCTTCTTTAACAAAAAATCAAATAGAAGAAGTCAAAAGTGATATTACTAATGGTAAAACAAAGATTTTATTTATTGCTCCTGAAACCTTAACAAAAAAAGAGACAATAGCCTTTTTAAGTAAATCTTCAATCTCCTTTTTGGCTATTGATGAGGCTCATTGTATTTCTGAATGGGGTCATGACTTTAGACCGGAATACAGGAAAATAAAAGAAATCTTTGATCAAATAAAGCCAGATATTACCATAATTGCACTAACAGCAACAGCAACTCCCAAAGTTCAAGATGAGATAATAAAAAATTTAAAAATTGATAATGGAAAAGTTTATAAATCATCATTTAATCGACCTAATCTTTATTATGAAATTCGATCTAAATCGAATGAAACTAACTTAGATTTAATAAAATTCATTAATAGCAATAAAAATAAATCTGGAATTATATATTGTCTTTCTAGAAAACAAGTTGAGGAACTTTCAGAACTATTAAATATTAATAAAATTAAAAGTCTTCCTTATCATGCAGGACTTGATAAGAAAATAAGAAATGAAAATCAAGATAAATTTTTAAAGGATGAATGTGATGTAATAGTTGCCACAATTGCTTTTGGAATGGGAATTGATAAACCAGATGTTAGGTTTGTAATTCATTATGATATTCCTAAAAGCATTGAAGGTTATTACCAGGAAACTGGAAGAGCTGGAAGAGATGGGGGAGAAGGAATCTGCATTCTTTACTATAGTTATGATGATGTGGAAAGGTTGGAAAAGCTTTTTTCAAAAAAAAATACTTCTGATAGAGAAGTCTCTTTAATGTTATTAGGGGAGATGATGGCTTATGCAGAATCATCAATATCTAGAAGAAAGTTTTTGTTAAATTATTTTGGTGAAGAATATGATCCGGGTAAGGATAATATAGATGTTTTGGATGATAATTTAAGATTTCCAAAAGAGAAAATAGAAGCAAAAGAATATTTATCTATATTATTAAACAAGGTGAGAAATTCAAAAGAAAAATTTAAACATAAAACTCTTATAAAATCAATAGATAGGAAAGGTCTAAAATCTGATGAAAGATTTTGGAATACAGTATTGAGATCTGCAATTATGGACGGTTTTTTAAAAAAAGAGATTAAAAATTATGGTTCTCTAATTATTACCGAAAAAGGGGAGGGTTATATAAAGGATCCTGAGACTTATTTAATACCTGAAGATAGAGATTTTGATTCTTCACCGAAAACAGATAATAATATAAATAAAAGAAGTGTCATTGATCAGGAATTAATGTCAAGTTTGATTAAATTAAGGAAGAAAGTAGCGCAAAAATTTTCAGTACCTCCATTTGTAGTTTTTCAAGAATTCTCTTTAGAAGAGATGACATATAAATATCCAATTAATTTAGAAGAGCTAAAAAATATAAATGGTGTAGGAGAAGGGAAGGCAAATAAATTTGGTCATGATTTTATAAGTTTAATTAAAGGTTATGTTAATGAGAATAATATTGAAAGGCCTGATGATGTTAAGTTAAGAACTTCTGGTGCTAAATCTGCTTCAAAACTATCTTTAATCCAAAATATTGATAAAAAAATTCCACTTGATGAAATAAGTGATTCTAAAGGAGTTAAATTTAGTCAATTACTTTTTGAATTGGAGAGTATAGTATTTTCTGGAACTAAATTAAATATTGATTATTATATTAATGATATTCTTGATGAGGATCAGCAACTCGATTTACATGAGTATTTTATAGAAGCAAATAATGAAGATGTATCTATTGCTCTGCAAGAACTTGATGGTGAATTTGATGAGGATGAGATTAGACTTTATAGAATCAAATTCATAAATGATATTGCAAATTAATTACATTATGTTTGAATGAAAAATAGAATTTAAAAGAATTCTATTTGTTCCATACCAAAAAGCTCTAAAATTTGTATTATCAGTAATTAAAATAATCTTCCCTTTGCCCTTTTTTACTATTTTAAAAGGTGTTGAGCCTTTTAGAAGAGATAAGTTTTCTTCTGATATATATCCACTAAGTATAGGATTTGATGAGTAAACTATTGGATTATTGAAACTATCTTCACTTTTATTCATATATATATTAGAGTTTCTAAATAAAGGAAGAGTTGTTGTTTCAACTCCATAGTTTACAGGATGGCTTTTATCTATTATTGATTTAAAAATAGCCCCTCCTGTCTGTTGAGCTCCATAAAATTTTTCCCTATCAACATAGCTGACATCCTGAGCAGTTAAATTATTTGATTTTAAATCTACTTCTTCAATATTATCTGAAATCCAATTAATAGAATTCCTATATCCAATCAAAGTTCCACCATTAGATATAAATGATTCAATTTTACCTTTGAATGTTTTTAATTCAGAACTATTATAATCAGGCATAATAAAATGAGTATAACTAGACAGATCTATAGATCTTAAGTCTTTTATGTCAATTTTAGTAAGAGGGATTTTAAATCTAGTATCTAATAAATGCCATATTTCTCCTGCATCATAACTTCTTACACCTTCTCCAACTAACATACCTATTTTTGGTGTTTCTATTTTCTTGAAATAATCAGAACCTAGATCAATACCTAAAGTAATTCCAGTTGAGGGAGCCTTAATATCTATATACGTTTGTTTAGAAACTTTTTTTAGTAGAGTATACAAGTCTTCTGAATTCAAAGCTTGATTTTGGACCGGCACTAAATATGTTCCATAGTCATAATTGTTACCATCAACTGAAAATTTTCTAGTTGCAACTCTAACTCTAATATCTCTCTTTAATAATTCGTAAACAGCAGATGGGGCATAGTATTCATGAGCTTCAAATACATATGCATAGTCAGATTTATTTTCTACAGAACCAGGTTTGTTTGATAAATCAGTCACTTCATCACCTAGTAACTTTGTAGAGTTTGTTTTAGAATAATTAACATTAAATGCTAGAGGAAAAGTCCAAGCTGAAACATCATAAAATAGACTATCAGTAAATTTTGTTTGTGTATTAAACATTGCTTTTATTAGAGTTCTTTTATTTTGATTTAAAGGGACTACATAACTATTGTCTTTATTAAAATTTATTTTATTAATTGTTATGTCGTCTTTTAGTTTATTAAATTTTATTTTATGACTTTTAAGAATCTCAGCAAGATGAAATACCGTAGATTCATCCTTATTTTTTCCAAACACAATATAACTGTTGTCTTTTGATGATTTTGAAAATTCATTATCATAAAAATCTTTCATATAAGTTAATAACTCTACTCTCATTTGATTTGCAGCCTTAAGAGTGGAAAATGCTGCAGTTAATTGGTTTTTAATAGTAAAAGGAAAAGTCAATAAACCATTATCGCTATTTTGCACATGTCCTCTAGAGCTTGCCTGTTCAAATAATATACCTATACTTCCATTAACATCTGGATATGTAGATGCTTTACCAAAAAAGAAGTCATCATAATCTTCTTCAGAATAATAAAGTGATCCAATATTATTTAAAGCATCTTCATGGAATGTTCCAATTTTCTTAGTTAATTCTTGATTTGTATCTGATATAAGTGGGTTTTTTCTTTCAGGGACACCAGGTTGGAAAAAGAAAGTAGAATTAGTCCCCATTTCATGATGGTCAGTTAGAATATTTGGAAGCCACTCTGTAAAAGTTTTAACTTTTGCATTTGTCTCGGGTAATTGATTTGGAAGCCAATCTCTATTTAAATCAAACCAATAATGATTAGTTCTTCCTCTAGGAAATATTTGATTGTATTCTCTATCATTTGAATCTGGGTTAAGATTCATATTTCTATTACTGTTAGCCCATTGAGAAAATCTTTGCAAACCATCAGGATTAAAACTTGGATCGACTAATATTATAGTATTTTGAAGAATTTCTTTTGTTCTGGAATCATTACTAGCTGCTAAATGATACATTAATAGTAAACTTGCATTAGCACCACTTGGTTCATCACCATGGACAGAAAACCCCTGGTATACTACAATAGGCATTTCACTAAAATCAATCTTTGTTCCTGGGGAATTAGATAATTCCATATGCTTGCCTTGAATTTCATCTAACCTAGAATGGTTTTCTTCACTTGTATATATTAAAAGCCAAGAAGGTCTGTCTTCATATGTTTTACCTCTATTAATTAGTTTTATCCTAGATGATACTTCAGATAACTTTATAACATATTGACTAAGCTTATCATGACTTACATGCCATTCTCCAACTTCATGACCAATAATACTTTTTGGTGTCGGTATATGATCATTATAATCTATATTATCATTAAGATAATAATCTAATGAGACTTGTGCATTTATATAAAAAGAAGAAAGTAAGCAAAGGATTAATAGATATCTCATAGAATTTTTTTTATTCTGTATCATCGTTTTCAAAATCAACATCAGCAAAATCTTTTGAAGTATCTGCATCATCAGATTTTTTTGCATCTTTATCTTTAGTATCCTCAGTATCCTCTTTAGAAGTTTCATCTTTCTTTTTAGATTCAAAATCTTTATCATGCTTATCGCTAATAACTTCTTTACCCTTTTTCTCAATTATGAAGTCAAAAGTCTCATTTAATGATGAGTTAAAATCATCAAAGTCTTCTTTATATAGGTATATTTTATGTTTTTTATAGTAGAATGTACCGTCTTCGTTAGTGAACTTCTTGCTTTCAGTTATTGTAAGGTAGTAATCACCTGCCCTAGTTTCTCTTACATCAAAAAAATAAGTTCTTCTTCCAGCCCTTAAAACTTTAGAAAATATTTCTTCAACATTATATTCGTTTTGATTTTCCATTTTTTTATTCAAATATAATCAAATATCCATACTATTTTTCTTTCATCTGTTTATAATATAAATCTCTATAATATCCTTCTAAATTAATTAATTTTGAATGATTTCCTTCTTGAATAATTTTACCATCTTCTAACACAATTATTCTATCCGAATATTTAAGGCAAGACAACCTATGGCTAACAATAACTATTGTTTTATCTTTAAAAGTAGAATTCAAGTTTGATATTAATCTTTCCTCCGTATCTGAATCAAGAGATGAAAAACAGTCATCAAATAAATATATTGATGCATTTTTTAGAAAAGATCTTGAAATTGAAACTCTTTGAACCTGACCACCTGAGAGATTTACACCTCTTTCGCCAAGAATTGTGTTGTAGCCATTTTTGAATTTCTCTATTTCATTATTTATTTCAGCTCTTATTGCAGCTTCTTTGATTTTATTAAGATCAGCACTTATATTTCCAAATCCTATATTTTTTTCTATTGATTCAGAGAATAAAAAATTATTTTGAGGAACATAACTTATTCTACTTCTAATGTCTTCAGTCTTGTAATTTTTAATATCATAATTATCGAAAGCTATCTGTCCTACATCTGGATCATAAATTCTTGACATTAAGTCTAAAAGAGTTGTTTTTCCAGATCCAACATTACCTAAAATACCAAGTTTTTCGCCTTTTTTTATTTTTAGATTAAATGATTCAAAAACTTTAATTCCTGTTTTTTTATATCTAAAATTTAAGTTTTCAAATTTGACGTCAAATGTCTTGTTAAGGTTCAGTCTTTTGGAACCATCTTTAACTTTAGTCTCTTCATTTAAAAACTCATTAATTCTTTTTTGTGAAGCTTCAGCTTGTTTAACAGTTGCTGTTACCCATCCAACCAAAGTTACTGGCCATGTTAACATATTAACATATATTATGAATTCAGCAACTACCCCAATTTCAATATTCCCATTTATATACTGATTTCCTCCTACATATATTACTATCAAGTTGCTTAATCCAATAAGAAAAATTATTAATGGAAAAAACCAAGCCTGAATCTTTGCTAAACTCAGATTGTTTTTAAAACTTATATATGATAATTTATCAAATTGATTATACACAAGTTTTTGGATATTAAATGATTTTAAAATTGAAATACCGCTAAAACTTTCTTGAGAATGAGATGATAAATCGGAAAGACTTTCCTGAACTTTAGTACTCTCGATATTAATAATGTTACTTATTTTATATATAATAATTGATAAAACAGGAAGTGGTATAAGTGTGTAAATTGTTAATTTTGGTTCTATACTAAACATATAGGAGATAATAACTATAAATAGAACTATTGCATTTGTTCCGTACATTAATACAGGTCCAAAATACATCCTAGCTCTACTGACATCTTCACTTATTCGATTCATTAAGTCACCAGTCCTATTCTTTTTATAAAAATTTTGATCTAACGTTTGATAATGAGAGAAAATTTCATTTTTAAGATCAAATTCAATATATCTAGAAACATTTATAATTGTTTGCCTCATTAAAAAAGTAAAAAAACCTGAAATAATTGATGCTCCAATTATAATAATAATATTTAGTAATAACATTTCTTTTAAGTTGCTTACTAATATAGAATTATCTGAAATATAGTTTTCAATTAATGTAAGCGAATCTCCTACAAGTCTAGGTGTAACTAGTGAAAAAATTCTTGAAACTATTGTGATTAATAATCCAGCTAGAAGTTTAAATCTATACTTATAAAGATATTTGTCTAATTTTCTTAGTTCTTTCATTAGAATCTTACAAATATAACTTTATTAAAACTTTATGATTTGATAGTAATAAGAATAGAAAAAATCCTTTATTTTACCTAATGTTCTTTAAAATTATTAATCGTAGATATATTCGAACCAGAGTTGTTCAATTTGTTTATTCAAATTTAATTCTAGCAGATGATTCAGATAAAAATATGCTAGAATTTAGGAATAGTATTTCTAACTCCTTGGATTTGCTTTATTGTTTGATTGATCTTATTAAAGAAATCAGAAATGACTTCATTTCAATTCAAACAAAAAACAAGTCTTTTAAAATTATTGTAGAGAACTCTTATTTTATTTTTTATTCTAATTTAAAAATTCCAAAAGGGAAAAGAGGGTTAACTATTAATTGGGAGCTAAACTATAATTATATTGATGATATTAAAAAAAGGTTTTTTGAAAGTGAGATTTTTTTAAAAAACATTTCTAATGAAAAGGAATCAGATAAAGATGATCTAAATTTCTTCATTTCTTTCTTTTCTGAAATAGTTTGCAATTCAGAAATCCTATATGAATTTATCCAGGATCAAAACATAACTTGGACTGACGATATTCCGACAATAAACTCTTATATAATCGCTATATCAAAAGAGATTGATACAAAGATTAAAAGCTCATTTAAAATACCTGATATAAATGACTATAAAGAGGAAATTATTTTTGGAGAAAAATTAATTTCACAAGTTTTTAAGAATAAGAATGAATTGAAATCTTTTTTAGATGGAAGGATTCCTAATTGGGATACTAAAAGGATTGCGCAAATAGATTTAGCTATTATAATTTCTGCCATAGCAGAGCTTATTTATTTTCCTTTAATACCTGTTAAAGTTAGTATTAATGAATATATAGAAATATCTAAAGAGTATTCTTCTCCAAAAAGCAGTGTATTTATAAATGGAGTTCTAGATAAAATAATAAAAGATCTTACTGAGGATGGAACAATTTCTAAATCTGGGAGGGGACTTATTACTTAAATTTTATTAATTTTGAGAAATATGAAAAAACTTATTTTACTAACAATCTTGTTTTCTTTTTTAGCTTGTAATGAATCGGCTTCTAAAAAAATAAATAAAGATGTAGCTCAGAACCAAATATCAAAAGATCGTAAATATGCTGAAATTACTTTTGATAGGATTTTTCATGATTTTGGAAATGTTAATGAGGGGGAGATGGCTAAAACAGTTTTCACTTTTACCAATACAAGTGAAAATGATTTATATATTGTAGATGCTAGAGGAAGTTGTGGGTGTACTGTTCCAAAGTATCCAAAGAATGTAGCAATCAAACCTGGAGAAACTGGAGAGATTGAAGTGAATTTCGATACAACAGGGAGACCTAATTTACAGCAGAAGATGGTTAAAGTTTCTGCAAATACATCAACTGGTGGAGAGATGTTGAGGATTCAAGCATTTGTCAACCCTATAAATAAATAAATAAAATAATGGATAATACAATATTCTTACTTTTAATTGCAGTTGTTTTTCTATTTTTTATAGTAATTCCTCAAAGTAGAAGAGGTAAAAAGGAGAAAAACTTTTTAAATAATTTAAAAAGAGGTGATAGAATTATTACTAAAAGTGGTATTCATGCTAGAGTTGTTGAGTTTGATAATAAAAACAATACTTGTGTAGTTGAAACAATGGCAGGAAAACTAAAAATTGAAAAGGCTGCAATATCTCTTGAAATGTCGGGTAAGTTAAATGTATAAATTAGTAAGGAGTTTTTTATTTTTATTTGATTCTGAAGTAATCCACAAAATATCTACTAAATTAATCAAGCTTTTAAATCTTCTTCCATTTACCTCATCATTATTAAGAAAGCGCTATTACATTTCAGATAAATCTCTAGAAAAGGAACTTTTTGGAATTAAATTTCCTAATCCTATAGGGCTTGCTGCAGGATTTGATAAAAATGCTAGTTTCTACAATGAATTTAGAAATTTTGGTTTTGGATTTATTGAAATAGGAACTGTTACTCCATTACCTCAGAAAGGTAATCCAAAAAAAAGAATGTTTAGATTAGTTGAGGATAAAGGGTTAATTAATCGTTTAGGTTTCAATAATAAAGGATTAGAGAGTGTAAAACAAAATTTAAACAAGAAAAGGAAAGTAATAATAGGAGCAAACATTGGTAAAAATAGTTCCACCAAAAATGAAGAGGCTTATCTTGATTATTTAAAATGCTATGAGGAGCTTTATCCATATGTTGATTACTTTGCCATAAACATAAGTTCCCCTAATACAAAAGGCTTAAGAGATTTACATAACAAAAATCTTCTTGAACCTTTAATTCAAAAAATTACGTCATTAAATTTTAAAAGATCTAATCCCAAACCAATTTTACTAAAAATATCTCCTGATCTATCATTTAGTCAATTGGATGAAATTATTGGAATAGTATTAGAATATAAAATTGATGGAATAATTGCAACAAATACTTCTGTCTCCAGAGAAAACTTAAAATCAAAAAAGAGTTATGAGATAGGAGGGTTAAGTGGTTTACCTATAAATAAAAAAAGTAATGAAATTATTAGTTATATAGCTAAAAAATCTAACAAAGCTTTTCCTATTATTGGAGTAGGGGGAATTATGTCACCCGAAGATGCTCTTGAAAAAATCAAATCAGGTGCTGATCTTATCCAATTATATACAGGATTTATTTATAATGGACCAGCTTTAATGAAACAAATAAATAAACTACTTTTAAAATAATATTTAATGTAATCAATATGAATAGGCTAATTATTTTCTCCTTACTTACAATTATTTTATCCTGTCAAAACACTAATAATCTGAAATATCCTACTACGGAAAAGAGGGTTGTGATTGACTCATACTTTGGAACTGATATCCAAGATCCTTATAGATGGCTTGAAGATGATTTGTCTGAAGAAACAATGGACTGGGTAAACAATCAAAATAAAACAACTTTTAATTACCTTAATTCTATACCCTATAAAAGAAATATCAAGAAAAGATTAGAGCAAATTTGGAATTATGAAAAAAGAACTAGCCCTTTTAATGAAGGGGATTATACTTATTATTATAAAAATAATGGACTGCAAAATCAATATGTAGTTTATAGAAAGAAAGATAGCGAAGATGAAGAAGTGTTTTTAGATCCAAACTCTTTTTCAGAAGATGGAACAATATCTTTAACTGGTTTAGATTTCTCTAAAAATGAAAACCTTGTATCATACTCAATCTCTGAAGGTGGAAGTGATTGGAGAAAAGTTGTAGTTATGGATACTGAAACAAAAGAAATAATTGGTGATACATTAACTAACATTAAGTTTAGTGGAATATCGTGGAAAAACAATGATGGCTTCTTTTACTCGTCATATGATAAGCCTGAAGGAAGTGAATTAAGTGAGATGACAGATAATCATAAACTGTATTATCATAAATTGAATACTGATCAAAACCAAGATAAATTAATTTTTGGAGGAAAATCAACTGATAAATATAGATATGTATCTAGTAGTGTTTCTGAAGATAATAAATATCTTTTTATTACTGCTTCTAATCTAACTGATGGAAATAAGCTATTTGTAATGAATCTGACAAAAGACTCAAATAAGATAGAAGTAGTTAGTGACGATGAAACAACAGATGATTATGTTATTGAAACAGATGGGAATACATTTTATATTTTAACAAATTCAAATGCGCCAAATAAAAAATTAGTTAGAACTAAGTATAATAGATTAAATCAAAAATATTGGATTGATGTTATTCCTGAAACTGAAAATGTTTTAAATATAAGTGTTGGAGGGGGGTCTTTTTTTGCTGAATATTATCTTGATGCTATTTCAGATGTTAGTCAATATGATTACAACGGTAAATTAATTAGAAAATTAGATCTTCCTGGACTAGGTAGCTTTAGTGGGCTATGGGGTAAAAAAGAACAAAAAGAACTTTACTTTTCATTCTCTAATTATTATATCCCAACAAGTATTTATTCATATAATCCAGAAAAAGGTGATAGTAGTTTATTTTGGAAACCAGATATTAGATTTAATTCTTCAGAATATATTTCAAAACAAATTTTTTATGAATCTAAGGATGGAACAAAAGTCCCTATGATAATTACCCATAAAAAAAATATAAAACTAAACGGTAAAAACCCTACAATTCTCTATGGATATGGTGGTTTTAATATTAGTAGAACACCAGGATTTAGTGTTACTAATGCAATATGGATGGATCTTGGTGGAGTTTATGCTGTACCTAATATAAGAGGTGGAGGTGAATATGGAAAAGAATGGCATAATGCAGGAACAAAATTAAATAAACAGAATGTGTTTGATGATTTTATAGCAGCTGCAGAATACCTCATTTCTTCAAATTATACTTCCTCTGATCACCTTGCCATAAGAGGAGGATCAAATGGAGGACTTCTTGTAGGAGCAGTTATGACTCAAAGACCAGATTTAATGAAAGTAGCTCTTCCTGCAGTAGGAGTATTAGATATGCTAAGATATCATAAATTTACTGCTGGAGCTGGTTGGGCATTTGATTATGGGACATCAGAAGAATCAGAAGAAATGTTTGAATATCTGTTGGGATATTCTCCTGTTCACAATGTGGAAGAAAATATTGAATACCCAGCTACACTTGTTACAACTGGTGACCATGATGATAGAGTGGTTCCTGCCCACTCATTTAAATTTGCTGCTCATCTTCAAGATAAGCAAATTGGAAAAAACCCCGTTCTAATTAGGATTGAAAAAGATGCAGGCCATGGTGGTGGAACTCCATTATCTAAAACTATAGATCAATATTCTGATATATTTAGTTTTACTCTATTTAATATGGGATACAAAAAACTTTCAGACTTTAATTAAAATAACTAAAGTTTTCATTTTCTTTTATTTGCTTAAGTGTTTCAAAAATAAGTTTTATTACATTCTCAACATCTTCTTTTTGAACCATTTCTACTGTAGTATGCATATATCTTAATGGTAATGAAATCAAAGCTGAAGGAACACCTCCATTGCTATATGCAAATGCATCTGTGTCAGTTCCAGTATACCTTGATGATGCTAGTCTTTGGAAAGGAATTTTATTTGAACTAGCAGTTTTTATAATTTTTTCTCTAAGATTATTATGAACTGCAGGAGCATAAGAGATTACAGGTCCTTTTCCAATTTTTATATCACCTTCTTTCTTACTTTCAATCATTGGAGTTGATGTGTCATGACATACATCAGTAACTATTGCAACATCTGGTTTTATTGTATTTGTAATCATTTCAGCACCTCTAAGACCAATTTCTTCTTGAACTGAGTTTGTTATATATAATCCAAATGGTAAGTCAACCTTTTTTTCTTTTAGAAGTCTTGCAACTTCAGCAATCATAAATCCACCAGCCCTATTATCTATAGCTCTGCAAACAAATTTATTTTTATTAATTATCTGAAATGAGTCAGGATATGTTATAACGCATCCTACATGAACTCCCATTTTCTCAACCTCTTTTTTGTCTTTTGCCCCTATATCAATAAAGATATTGTCAATTTTAGGCGGAGTTTCTTTAGTATAATCTCTTACATGAATTGCTGGCCAACCAAAAACACCTTTTATAATTCCTTTTTTAGTATGAATATTAACCCATTTTGAAGGGGCTATTTGATGATCACTTCCTCCGTTTCTTATAACATAAATTAGACCCTTATCTGTAATATAATTGACATACCATGAAATTTCATCAGAATGTCCTTCAATTACAACTTTAAATTTTTTATCGGGATTAATTATTCCCACTGCTGTTCCATAGTCATCTGTTATGAAATCATCTACATAGGGTTTTAAATATTTCATCCAAATCTTTTGTCCGTTTGATTCGTATCCGGTTGGAGAAGCATTATTAAGATATTCCTCCAAGAATTTTATCGATTTATCATTAAGTACTTTCATAATTTTTTCTAAAAGAATCAAAATTAACAATAAATAATAAACATCTTATTAAATTTGTATAATGAAATATCTTTTTTCATTTATTGCTTTTCTGTTTATTACAAACTTATCATCTCAAGAAATTGATGAAGACCTTAGTTTCTTGTTTCCTGGAGACTCAATTCCAGCAAATACATTTATGCTTGATGAAGTTCAGGTATTTCAACCTCTTAGATTTAAAAATGATGATGAAATTAAAAGATATGTAATCTTAAGGTACAGGGTCAAAAAAGTTTACCCTTATGCTAAACTTTCTGCTGAAAGAATGAATATAATTGATTCTAGATTAGTTGAAATAGAATCTAAAAGGAAAAGAAGAAGGTATCTTAAGAATTTAGAAAAGTTTACATATAATGAGTTTTCAAAGGAGTTGAAAAAACTTTCTAGATCCCAAGGAAGAATTCTGGTTAGATTATTAAATAGACAGACAGGTTTAACTGCACATACTATAGTCTCTGAATATAGAAATAGTATTAGAGCATTCATTTATCAAACTGCAGCATCATTATTTAAGATTTCTTTAAAAGATAAGTATAGTCCATTTGATAATTATGAAGACTATTTAATTGAAGACATACTTCAAAGATCTTTTTCAGAAGGATCTCTTGAAAAGCAGGATTATGCTCTTGATTTTAATCTTGATTCATTATATAACCATTGGAAGGAAAAAAAGTAGTTAAAAAACTTGTTAATAACTAACCTAAATTACTATAAATAAGTAGTTTAAATTTTTATAATTTTAAGTCCATAAAAAAATCAAATTATTGTTGTTATTAACAATAAAAAGGTGCTATATTTGCAGCCGCAAAAAGATTTTTTTTGCAAGTTCATTGAAAATATTGAAATGACAGCGCGTATCAAATTTTAGATACGAACTAAGTAAACCATTCTGAAACAAAGTCAATTTAAGAGTCGTAAAATTATTTTAAATACTACAACGAAGAGTTTGATCCTGGCTCAGGATGAACGCTAGCGGCAAGCTTCATACATGCAAGTCGAGGGGCAGCATAGATTGCTTGCAATCTGATGGCGACCGGCGAACGGGTGCGTAACGCGTATGCAACTTACCTTTTACTAGGAGATAGCCAAGAGAAATTTTGATTAATATCCTATACAATTATTTTATCGCATGATAAAATAATAAAAGCTCAGGCGGTAAAAGATAGGCATGCGTCCTATTAGCAAGTAGGTGAGGTAACGGCTCACCTATGCTACGATAGGTAGGGGTCCTGAGAGGGAGATCCCCCACACTGGTACT
>TARA_B110000263_G_scaffold92079_1_pt1 | contig 17348 bp, 10 predicted proteins | sample TARA_B110000263 | Tara Oceans TARA_B110000263 (sample SAMEA4397730) | marine metagenome | biome: Polar Biome; feature: [MES] marine water layer (ENVO:01000295) within the mesopelagic zone...; material: water (ENVO:00002006), including particulate matter (ENVO:01000060) such as......
TCAATTCCTTTGAGTTTCAGCCTTGCGACCATACTCCCCAGGCGGAGTACTTAACACTTTCGCTACGACCGAGAAACTGTGGAAGGTTCCTCGATCCAGTACTCATCGTTTACAGCTAGGACTACCGGGGTATCTAATCCCGTTCGCTACCCTAGCTTTCGTGCCTCAGCGTCAGAAGAGACCCAGTAAGCCGCCTTCGCCACTGGTGTTCCTGATAATATCAACGCATTTCACCGCTCCACCATCAGTTCCGCTTACCTCTGTCTCCCTCTAGCTATGCAGTTTGAAGCGCAGTTCCTCAGTTGAGCTGAGGGATTTCACACCTCACTTACAAAGCCGCCTACGCACCCTTTAAGCCCAGTGATTCCGAATAACGTTCGCACGGTTCGTGTTACCGCGGCTGCTGGCACGAACTTAGCCCGTGCTTCCTCTGAGGTTCAGTCAAGCCGAAGCTTTCCTTCCCTCTGACAGCGGTTTACAACCCGAAGGCCTTCATCCCGCACGCGGCGTCGCTCGGTCAGGCTTTCGCCCATTGCCGAAGATTCTCGACTGCAGCCACCCGTAGGTGTCTGGGCAGTGTCTCAGTCCCAGTGAGACGGGTCATGCTCTCACACCCGTTACCCATCATAGCCTTGGTAGTCCGTTACACCACCAACAAGCTAGTAGGACGCGGAGCTCTCCTGAGGCGAAATTCATTTGGTCCGGAGACATTATGAGGTATTACTTGCAGTTTCCCGCAACTATCCCTCTCCTCAGGGTAAACTTCCACGCGTTACTCTCCCTTGCGCCGCTGTCCACTCAACTATTCATTCCGAAGAAATCGTAAAAGAGTTTCTCGCTCGACTTGCATGCCTAATCCACGCCGCCAACGTTCATTCTGAGCCAGGATCAAACCCTTCAATTGAAGTATTGTCACTGGTCCCCCCGAAGGGATTCCAGGTAATTAACCACTAATCAAATTTAAGTTTGACTGGAATAGTTTATAGTCAACCATGGTCACGGATGACTCTATTGCCAATTTTGAATCCTGCACTCGCTAAAAACAAGCTAAAATCAATTCTTAAAAAATTGTACGAGGTCTACTCAATTGTCAAAGATCAATACTGCGTTGGGACGAACCCTCAGCAGTAGAAGTCCAATAATAACCCTTGCACGGTCACGGTCAACAGGGTCAAAGCTCTTTTTCCTATTTTTTTTCTAAGTACCCTTTTCCACCGATATGACCCGCCTAAACGAATCGCTCTCACCAACACGTATATCATTCACTTTCAGCGGAAAAACCGTTAAGCTATTGGTATATAACAGTCCATAAAATAAAGTACTGACAAACCAGCAATTACTTCCTCCCACAAAGATTGATCACTAATAATGCATTGCCGCGGCGTTCGAGGTGCTACTACCGTAACGGCTAATACCAGCGAGGAAATACTAAACGAAACTCGCCGACTATTAGCTCTGATGATTCGACTCAACGACATCCAGAGTGAAGATGTCGCGAGCGCAATCTTTACTCTCACCAGTGACCTCAATGCCGAATTCCCAGCAATGGCCGCGCGACAACTAGGCTGGCTCGATGTCCCTTTAATATGTACACACGAAGTACAAGTTCCAGGTGGATTACCGCGCTGTATTCGTATCCTGCTCAATTGGAATACGAACAAAACTCAAAGTGAAATCCAGCATGTCTATTTCCGAGAAGCTACGCGCTTACGACCCGACCTCTCGAAACTGCCGCCCGTCGATTTCGAAGAGCTCGAAAACTGGATTTCCGTACAACTAGAAAACGCGGAACTCTCGTAGCCTTCACCGCCGCAAACGCGGATTCGCGGTCCGACATCAACCCACCCACAGACAGGGTCAGGACAGGCAACACATGACAAATCGATCCAAACTTGTTCTGGCCGCAGGCACGGCGATTATCTGTCTCTACTCATGGTCCTGTGCCAACGCAACCGAACCCAAACGACAGCCAAATATTATCGTCATCTTTTGTGATAATCTTGGGTACGGCGACATTGAACCCTTCGGTTCCACGCTGCACCGCACGCCACACCTCAACCGGATGGCAAATGAAGGCCGCAAGTTCACGCATTTCTGTGTATCCGCCGGGGTTTGCACTCCGAGTCGAGCGAGTATTATGACCGGCTGCTATGCCCAGCGTGTTGGCATGCACAATAACCCACGCGATGGTCAAGTTTTACGGCCCGTTTCACCCTACGGCCTGAATCCTAACGAAATCACAATCGCTGAAGTCCTGCAAGCCGCTGGCTATAAAACAGGTATCATTGGTAAATGGCACCTCGGTGATCAACCACAATTCCTACCAACTCGACAAGGCTTTGATCTTTTCTTCGGTGTACCCTACAGCGACGACATGACCGCTGCTGTCGGAAAACGAGTCGCCCTACGAGGCAACATTCAACTGCAAGGCCATCTATGGCCACCACTTCCGCTAATGAGGAACGAAACCGTTATCGAAGCGCCAGTCGAACGGACGCTGTTGACACAGCGGTATACACAACAAGCGACTCAATTCATCGAAGACAACCAAGACCACCCATTCTTTCTATATATGCCTCAAGCAATGCCCGGTAGTACCAGCACCGCGTTCGCAAGCCCTGCCTTTAAGGGAAAAAGTAAAAACGGCTCGTGGGGCGATTCTATTGAAGAACTCGATTGGTCCACCGGACAAATCCTCGACAAACTAACAGCCCTCGGACTTGAAAAAGACACACTCGTTATTTGGACCTCGGATAACGGAGCACCCATGAACAGTGACCCAAATGACCCGACTCGCGGAACCAACCTGCCACTACACGGACGCGGTTACACGACCAGCGAGGGCGCATTCCGCGTCCCAACCGTCATGTGGTGGCCCACTGTCATTCCAGCAGCGACTGTGTGCACTGAGCTAAGCACAACAATGGACCTACTGCCAACTTTTGCCAAACTTGCCGGTGGCAACATCCCGCAAGATCGAATCATCGATGGCCATGACATCCGACCGCTCATCCGTGGTGAGCCGAATGCAAAAACACCTTACAAAGCATTTTATTACTACGCCATGAATCAACTACAAGCCGTTCGCAGTGGCCCTTGGAAACTTTTCGTGCCCTTGGAAGACTTCAGTCGACACCCGCATTTCAAAAAAGGTGACAAAGCGACCACACTTTTATTTAACGTTGTCACTGATATCAGGTCCCAACAAAACGTCGCCACACAACACCCTGAAATCGTCAAGCAACTCACCGAGTTAGCAAACCAAGCTCGCCAAGACCTCGGCGACGCGAGCCTCTCCGGCAGTGGTCAACGACTAGCCGGTAAGACCGCCAATCCCCAACCCCAATTGCTACAACCTAAATAGGGGTTTCCTAGAATCAGTGGACGCGGTATTAAGTAGGCAAATTACTATTTGCTAGGCGTCATGTTTTAACCATTAACTTTTCTCAGCTCCATCGTTTTTACGGTAGAATAGATTCATACAAAAAATATCATTTCACATCACGCTGAACCCCGCCGTACATCTGCCCCACTCATGAACATCTGCAAACCTTTTTTATTGCTAGTTACACACCTTGGATTTTTTTGTGCCATGTGCACTCCAACCCAAGCGGATGATGGTACAGATTTCTTTGAAAATAAAATTCGGCCGATCTTGGTTAAACATTGCTATGAATGTCACGGCCCAGATGAACAAGAAAACGATCTGCGACTGGATAGCTACGCCGAATTACTTCGCGGTGGCGCGACTGCTCCAGCGGTAGTTCCTGGGAAACCCGATGAAAGCTTATTGTTACACACCATCGGGTATGAAGATGAAGAGTTACAAATGCCACCAGATGGGAAACTGTCAGACGCTGTCATTGCTGATTTTCGCAAGTGGATCGAAATGGATGCACCTCATCCGGATGCAAATAAGACCAGTGTCTTACCTCGCAAAGGTGCTGTTGACCTTGAGAAAGAACGAGAGTTTTGGTCTTTCCAGCCGCTTGTAGATACGGCAATTCCAACTGTCGCGAAAAGCAATTGGCCACAGCGGTCGATGGATTATTTCATCCTCAGCAAACTCGAGCAACAACAACTTTCACCCGCCGCACCCGCAGATCGAAGAACACTTATTCGACGAGTCACCTTCGACTTGACCGGCCTACCTCCCACACCAGACGAAATTGACTATTTCCTAAACGACAAATCACCCGACGCTTACCAACATTTAATTGATCGCCTCTTGGATTCAGAAGCTTATGGTGAACGCTGGGGCCGTTTCTGGTTGGACGTCGTCCGTTATGCCGATTCCAACGGACTCGATGAAAACGTCGCCCACGGAAATGCTTGGCGATACCGCAACTATGTCATTAAAGCCTTTAATGAAGACCGACCGTTCAATGAATTCCTAACCGAGCAAATCGCTGGTGACTTGATGCCAGAAACCAAATCCACTGCCACGAACAACCGCAGAATTATTGCGACCGGATTTTTGGTGCTCGGCCCCAAAGTGCTTGCCGAAGTGGACAAAGTCAAAATGGAAATGGATATCATTGACGAACAAGTTTCCACGGTTGGTCAAGCCTTCATGGGGATGACTTTCGGTTGTGCCCGCTGCCATGACCATAAATTCGATCCCATTTCCACTGAAGATTATTACGCGCTTGCCGGTGTCTTTAAAAGCACAACGACCATGGAGTCGTTTAAGACAATTGCCAAATGGAATGAAACTGATATTGCCAGTGAACAAGATCACGCAAATTACAAAACAGCGTCGTCGCTAATCGACACAAAGACCGCTGAGCTCAAAACGTTCAAGGATGCCGCAAATAAAGAACTGCTAGCAGCACTTAAAGTCGAAAAACTACCTGCTACGCCGGAGACCCAATACCCCGCAGGCACGAAGAAACAGTATCAAGCGTTGCTCGATGAAGTTAAAAAACTGACGGATGACCGTGGTGAACTTCCTTCCGCCATGGCCGTTACCGAACACGAACCTGAAAATTTAAAGGTCCATTTACGAGGTTCTCATGCCACATTAGGAAAACAAGTTGGCCGTGGGTTCCCGGAAGTGTTCATTTCCGCCAATGACCACCAAATTGCCGTAAAATCAAGCGGTCGCCTTGAACTCGCTCAATGGCTCACTGATCCGCAGCATCCATTGACGGCGCGAGTATTTGTTAATCGGATTTGGCGTTGGCATTTCGGACACGCTCTGCAACCGACCACCGACAATTTTGGAAACCTTGGCGAACAACCGATTAATCAACCACTGCTCGATCACCTCGCCAAAACGTTTATCGACAATGGTTGGTCAATAAAAGATCTACATCGAACGATCATGAGCAGCAGTACTTATCGCATGAGCAGTACTTTCAACGATGCCGCAAATAAAATCGATGCGACCAATCGGTATCTGTGGCGATTTCCAGTCAAACGACTCGAAGCGGAAGCAATACGCGATTCCCTCTTAGCTGTTTCGGGATTGCTTGACCGGACGATGGGCGGGTCGATGTTACCTGTAAAGAATCGTGAGTTCCTATTCAATCACACCTCCAAAGACCTGACAAAATATGATTCGTTTGTCCGCTCAGTGTACCTCCCCGTCGTGCGAAATAACCTGTATGACTTTTTCCAGTTATTTGATTACAACGACGCGTCCGTCAGCAACGGAGATCGGCAAACCACAACAGTCGCTACCCAAGCGTTGTATATGCTCAACAGCCCTTTGGTTGATGAAGCGAGTTGCCAAATCGTCGAACAACTACTCGCAGAGAACAATTCGTTTAAACCCCGCGTGCAACAACTCTATCTAAAATTGCTCGGCAGAAACGCAACTCGTCAAGAAATGTCACGAGCGCGACAATATTATAACCTGTTCCTAAAAACAGCCGTTACAACCAATACACCAAGTTCGCCTGCTCTTGAAACAAACGTTTCCACAGCGGCAACCGACACCGAATCCGACTCGAATCCCGAGACGCCCAGCGAACTCGAAACGCAAAGCGACCCGTCCCAAGCTTCTGCTGAATTCCAAGCATTAAAACTCTTAGTGCACAGCATCTTGGCAAGCAATGAATTTGTCTTTATTCGCTAAATTATCCAACCAATTCTTTAAACACATTACTCTCCTACCAGCACAATCATGTCAAACCGCTGTTGCCCAAACAATTCACTGCCGAATCCGTCGCGTCGTCAATTTCTGAAATCGGCAGCGCTGCGCACAAATGCACTTGGATTCGGCAACTTAGCGCTTGGCGCCTTGCTGCAAGACGCAGCGGTCGCCAACCCATCGGAAAGCAAGCAAACACATCACCCGGCGAAAGCCAAGCGAATCATTTTTTTGTTTATGAAAGGCGGCCCATCTCACGTTGATACATTTGACTACAAGCCGCAACTGCAAAAAGACGACGGTAAGGAATTACCATTCGATAAACCACGAGTGCAATTTGGTGAAACCAATAAGTTAATGGGGTCGCCTTGGAAATTCCGTCCGCATGGCGAAAGCGGGATCATGGTCAGTGAACTGTTCCCTCATGTTGGCAATCGGATCGACGACATTTGTTTACTCAACTCAGTACATGGCACCAATGCCGCTCACGGTGGTGCATTACTTAAACTACACACCGGCAGTGATAACTTTGTGCGTCCGAGCATGGGATCTTGGGTCACCTATGGCTTGGGAACTGAGAATCAAAACTTGCCCTCATTCGTCACGATCTGCCCCACACTAGCCCACGGCGGCGTTAAGAATTGGAGCTCCGCGTTTCTGCCGGCAGAGTTTCAAGGTACACCACTGGGCGTAGCGAGCCAGCCGGCTACGAAAGCCGAAGTCGCTTACACACACAACAAACGTATCACGCGTAAACAGCAGCGTCTGCAGTTGGATATGATTAAGCATGCAAATCAAGAACACCTTAAAATGACCGGTCCGAATCAAGCCCTTGAAGGGCGCATTGGCAGCTTTGAATTGGCGTTTCGCATGCAGAGTCGAGTGCCTGAGATTGTGGATATTGCGGACGAATCAAAGCAGACACTTGCCATGTATGGGCTCGACGAAGAAATCACTAAAGACTTTGGGCGTCAGTGTATTTTGGCAAGGAGATTTGCTGAAGCCGGTGTGCGTTTTATCCAAATCACGCACAGCGATTCAAATGTCCAATGGGACCAACACGGCGATCTTGTTAAAGGGCATACCAAGAACGCCCTCGAAGTTGACAAGCCGATCGCAGCACTGCTGACGGATCTTAAACAACGTGGTTTATTGGAAGATACTTTGGTTCTGTGGGGAGGTGAGTTTGGTCGCACGCCTGTGATGCAAGGATCCAATGGACGCGATCACAACCCCGAAGGGTTTACAATGTGGATGGCCGGTGGAGGCGTGAAAGGTGGATACCAATATGGTGCTACCGATGAATATGGATATTTCGCTCAAACCGACAAAATGCACGTTAACGACTTGCACGCCACACTTTTACATATAGTCGGACTCAATCATCTCGATTTAACGTATCGTTACGCAGGTCGCGATTTCCGGTTGACTGATGTGGCCGGCAAAGTCGCCAACGGCATCTTTGCCTAATCACCAAAACTCTCGGCGCGAACGGGCAAACATATGTGGCTCGCTTTACCTATTTAAAACCGTGGATAACGATGGCAACAAAATTTTGCAGTGAACGACTGAAACGACTCTCAACAATAGTTGACCAAGAAGTTGACCAGCAGATCATCGCGGGGTGTGCCGTTGCTATCGGCAGTGCTGACGGAAATCTATTTCAGCATTGTGCAGGGTTTGCAAATGTCGAAGCTGAAATGGCCGTGGATTCCAATACAGTGTTTCGCATTGCATCGATGACAAAGCCGATTACAAGTGCTGCGATAATGATGCTAATGGAACGCGGGCTGTTTCTATTAGACGACCCGATCGAAAAGTACTTGCCCGAATTCAAAAACATGCGTGTCTTAACCGGCAAACACGATAATCAAGGTAATCCGAAAACACGCAAAGCGAAAACATCGGTAACAATTCGCCATTTATTAACGCACACTTCCGGAATTGGATATAGTTTTACACACCCGGAACTGGGCGAGTTTTATCGAGCGGCGGACATTAGAGATTGGGCGTACCTCGATACAACGACCATTGAAGAAGTGGTGGGGCGATTGGCCGAGCAACCGCTCGCTTTTGACCCGGGTACAAACTGGCTATACGGTTTGAACATCGACGTTTTGGGGCGATTGGTCGAAGTCTTATCTGGGGCGACATTTGCCGAATTTTTAGCGAATGAGATCTTTGAACCCTTAGGAATGGGTAGCACTAGCTTTTATCCCAGTCCGCTGCAGTTACAACGCCTTGCACAAGTGTACACACCCGACATTGCCTCAGAGACTTACGATGATTTGGATTTCCTCACAGCCAAGGAGTCCTTTTGTGTCCCAGCAGGTACGGGACTGCGACTGCTGAGCAAATTGGAATTTGAATCGTTGCTACATGCCGACTTCGCGGCGGTGGATTCGCCAAGTGAGAACGAACAGGTTTATTATTCTGGTGGCGCGGGACTGCATTCAACGCTCGAGGATTACAGCCATTTCTGTCAAATGATGATTGGTAATGGAGCCTGGAAAGATCAGCGGTTGCTCAGCAAGAGCAGCGTTGCCTTGATGGGCAGTAACAACATCGGCGAATTGACGATCAACATCGGCGGAGCAATCGATTCGGATCAGTTTGGATTAGGCTTTGCGGTCGTCAATGACATTGGCTCTCAAACGTTTATCAGTGGCAAAGGTATGATCTACTGGGGTGGCGCATACAATACGCGATTCGTGCTCGACCCGATCAATGATTTTTATGCGATTTCGATGACGCAGTTGTATCCCAATTTTCATTGTGATTTAAATAACCGCTTTATCAGCCTAGTTTATCAAGCATTGCAGTAACCCTATCGGTGTATTCCAGGTTGGGCATCGTTAGTCATAGACAATTGACGATAGGCTGTTTAAAACAAAGTGGGCAATCCACCACTGCCTCGGTAGCTCAGGGGATAGAGCAACGGTTTCCTAAACCGTAGGTCGGAGGTTCGAAACCTCTCCGGGGTACTTTTCACATGTAGGAAACAGCCTGACACGAAGCTTACCTATACGAGGGAGAAAACATGAAAGCCCTGTGGATTCAAAGTATTGCAATATACATGTTATTTTGCGGTAACGTCTTGATTGCTGAAGATTGGCCTCATTGGCGAGGGATCAGTCGCAATGGAATTACCCAAGAGGACTCAGGTTGGGATAACGACTCTTGGAAAACACTGGATGTTGCATGGAAACATGCAATTGGTCAAGGAGCAACATCGCCAATTGTCGTAAAAGGGCGACTTTACACGGTGGGTTGGCGTGACGGGCAAGATAATTTGCTATGCCTAAACTCAACGACTGGCAATCTCATTTGGAGTAAGTCCTACCAAGCACCTAAACATGGTCGGTATGCGGTCGGAGACCAAGGATTATATTCCGGCCCGACTTCAACACCGGAGTACGACCTAGCGACAGGTATGTTATATACACTCGGTGTTGATGGAGCCTTGAAATGTTGGGATACAAATCAAAACGGAAAACTCATCTGGAGCAAAAGTCTTTATGATGATTTTGATATCCCGACACGTCCGATGGTCGGCCGTAGCGGGCGGCGTGACTATGGTTTCACATCAGCACCGCTGGTCCACAAAAATTCGGTCATCGTCGAGGTTGGGTCATCTTCAGGGACCTTGATTGCTTTTGACAAACTAACAGGTGAGAAACGCTGGGCGTCAACTGCCACCGACCCCGCCGGTCATACTGGCGGTCCTGTGCCAATGGAGATTGAGGGCATACCATGTGTCGCCGTCCACACATATAACGGTTTGCTAATCGCACGTTTAGACAATGGGCAACAAGGGGTTACAGTGGCGACGTATCCTTGGAAAACAAGTTTTGCCAATAACATCTCGACACTAGCGGTGCAGAAAAACAACGTCGTTCTAACATCCGCATACAATCACCATAAGATCACGCGACTTCAGATTTCACTTACTAGCGTGGTCAAAGTATGGGAACAAGAATTTGCATCTAAAGTATGTTCACCGATTATTTCAGATGGCTATATCTACTGGGCTTGGCAAAACATGATGTGCTTAAACTACAAAACTGGACAGCTCGAATGGCGGGGAGGCCAAGTTGGTGATGCGGGATCCTGCATTCTGACTGCCGATAATCGACTAATTGTATGGAGTGGTCGAGGAGATTTGACACTAGTTGAACCACATCAACGCTCACCCAATCAGTTCCTTGCCTTGGCCAAACATCGTGTCCTGTCACGCTCCGACGCTTGGCCTCACATCGTTATTGCTAACCGTCACCTCTATTGCAAAGACCGCGACGGCACTCTGGTCTGCATTCGTTTACGTTGACACTTCCCCTAACTCGGTCTTGCAACACATGCCCCCTGATTCGCTATATTACGACGATATTTAACACGATTGAATGACACATTCGTGCAGATTTACGGCTTATCTTAGCATTACCGAGTAACATGCACGTGCAGATGAACAACCGCCGCAACGCCATCGCTTCTGGCACGTTGCACTTTGACAAGATAGTCGCCCGGTTTGGAGTAAGCATGCTTAGTAACTGCATAGCCATTCTTTGCCTGCGGGTCTACGTTACCGTCCGATTTAACTTTGACTAACGGACTTCCATCGCCGAAATCCCAGACCTCTGCACCCTCGGTTGTACCGAACGACCGCACCTTAAACGTAATCAACTCATCTACTTTGTTATCACGAGTCGGCCAATAGGCGGCGTGAATGCGAGGAACATAGAGGTCCGGATTCGCAGGATCTAAAACATGCACGCTCGCAAAATCATAATCAACATTGCCAGCCTTATCCGTTACTTTTAGTACTTCACTGTAAACGCCCGGACGGGCGTATGTCCGAGTCACCACGGGACCCTGTCCACGTGTACCATCGGTAAACAACCAGCGGAACCTCCGAATACTATCATTGGCACTATAGGATTTATACCCGTTCATCGTGACAGACTCGCCGGCCATCACGAAATGCTTGCGGCTAGTGTTCGCCACCAACTGCGGTTTGTACTGAAGTCGATAGGCTTCCCAAATAAACGCGTACCCCGCTTGAGTACCCCACTTGCCCGAAGGTTGCTTGCTTTTGATTTCAAAATGTAAGTGCGACCATCCGCCACTCGCCCCCTTTTTTCCTAGAACCCCCACTGGCTCACCCTGCTTGATGACTCGCCCCGGACGCACTCGTTCGTCGATGGAATCTAAATGACTGTACCTGTAATACCAACCGCGACTATCACGTAAATACACAACGTCAGTCCGTGGTGCGATAGGACTCGTACCGTCCCCATACTTCGGCAAGCTCCCGTCTTTGAGCACATAATCCGACAGCACATCATCACCGCTGGAAACAACAACCGCATCCGTCGCAGCGATCACTTGGACCAGGCGCTCCGTACCACCAATGTCCAACCCGCTATGGTAATAAATCTTCGGTAATACTTTTGTACCACCGTCGACCGGCTCATTATCAAACCATGTCCGCGTCGCCAACCACCGCTGCTCCACGGGATAAATAAACGTACCGGGACGTAACAACGGTGACTCCGCTGGCCATAGCCGTAACCGCGCATCCTTCTCCAGTCCCCAATATCCAGGTGTGCCATTCGAGTTGTATCCCCCAGTAACGGAACAATCGATTTGCACTTTACCTAGCACTTGCGGCAAATTGTACATCCCTGATTCAAGTTTGATTACTTCGCCATCAACTTGCACCTCAACGATAGCACTACGAATTGCCTGACGAATCGGGTCACGGGTCTCCTGTAGATCAAGCAATTTCACTTGAACATGCTCACCATTGCATAATTCCACTTGGACAGATTCGCCGATGCTCAAATCGACCACTCGCACAAGTGCCGCTAATTGGTCCTGAGCAACGAGTGCATTAGAAAGACCTAGTGCTGATGAAATGATCGCAAGGCAAGATAGATAACAAACTTTTCGATAGCAATTGAAACGCATCACAACTCCATAAAAAATATCTGCACAAAAAACCATAATCCCTGAAGCAAGCTGTACCGCATTCATAGTCTGCTGCGTTTTCCTTGCCCCCGCCGGTTATTGTAACACAGTCCCTTTTCGTGAATGTGTGCAGATGCCCAGTACGGTTGCTGTAGTGAATCACAATCCGCCGCTTGAATCACACCTTGTACGCTGTCACAATGAACAGATAAGTCAACTACTGCTTCTTGAGAACTATCTAATGCTGCAACCACTTTCTTGGGTCTGTCTTTTCGGCCTAACCATATGTCTGTCTTCCGCCAATGCCGCTGAGAAACCGCTGCAATTGCGGGTACTTAGCTACAACATTCATCACGGCGAAGGGATCGACCGTGTCCTCGATCTCGACCGCATTGCCAGAGTCATCAATTCCGTACATCCCGATATCGTTTCACTGCAAGAAGTAGATCGAACAACGGCCCGAGTCAAAAATCAAGACCAACCTGCTGTACTCGCCAAAGCGACTTCTATGCAAGTAATTTTCGCTCAAAACATTCCGTTCCAAGGAGGCGATTACGGCAATGCCATCCTGTCGAAACACAAAATCGTCAACCACAAAAACCACAAGCTGCCAAACCACGATAACGGTGAACAACGAGGTGCCTTGCAGGCAACCATTAAATTGCCCGGTAACCATGGGAATCTAACCTTCTGGGCTACACATCTTGACCATCGCTCCGACCCGAAAGAACGCATGGATTCGGCGAAGTACCTCGTACAAATCGCGGGCAAGACACCTGCCACGTTGTCGATTCTAGCTGGTGACCTCAATGCAACTCCTGCAAGCAAAGTACTAACCATCTTTTCAAAACATTGGTTTAATCCGATCGCAGACAAGCCACAACCAACAATCCCCGTCACCAAACCCACAAAACAAATCGACTTTGTCCTCGCACACCCACAAGACCGCTGGACGGCCAAGTCCGTCATCGTCTTAGACGAAGCAGTTGCCTCGGATCACCGCGCCATTCTGACAGTGTTCGAATTGCATCCATAATCACCTCGCAAATTGATTGCCTGTAAACCATGAGCCCAAAGCATACACTGCCGCTATGTATCGCGCTGTTCCTTATAACGCTGAATGGTTTCGCGAACGATAAAGCTCCAGCCAAACCCCTCAACGTATTATTGATCGTAGTCGACGATCTGGGGTGGTCCGACTTGGGGTGCTACGGCGCCGATTTGCACCAAACTCCCAACATCGACAATCTTTGCAAAGACAGTATGAAGTTCACTGACGCATATGCTGCCGCGTCGATTTGCACGCCCACTCGAGCATCCATTATGACCGGCATCTATCCGGCCAAATTACACATGACAATTTGGCATGAAGCGGCCAATCGTAGCCCTCCTACCAATCGAGCATTAATTCCTCCCTCAGTGCAAGCAAATCTCGCACATCACCACATGACCCTCGCAGAGTCATTCCAGCAAGCCGGTTACCGGACAGCGCACCTCGGGAAGTGGCATCTCGGAACTGCCGGATTTTACCCCGAACTACACGGCTTCGACGTTAACATTGGAGGTACTTTCTGGGGCTGTCCCGCCACTTTCTTCTATCCTTATCGCGGCCCGTTTGGAAGTCGCCAAGAACTTCGCTACGTACCTCAACTCGACGGTGGCCAACCCGGTGAGTACTTAACGGACCGCCTCACCGACGAAGCGATTCAAATTATCCGATCCCGCTCTGAGCGACCATTTTTCCTCAACATGTGCTACTACACGGTCCACACGCCCATCGAAGGTAAACCGGAACTCACCGAAAAATACACTGCTCTACTTAAAGACGGCCAGCGGCATCGCAACGCACACTATGCCGCCATGGTCGAGTCGCTCGATGAGAACGTCGGCCGACTACTAAGCGAACTCAAAAATCAAAAACTCCTCGATCAAACTGTCATAATTCTCACTTCCGATAATGGCGGATTCATTAATAAATTTCGTGGCAGCACTGTTACCAGTAATGCTCCGCTCCGCAGCGGCAAAGGCTCGCTCTATGAAGGCGGCGTCCGCGTTCCCCTGCTCATCCGCTGGCCCAATATCACCACGCCCAACAGCGTTAGTCATGAACCCGTCACAACTTGTGATTTCTACCCCACACTGCAAACGGCTCTCAACCTCCCCTCAAACGTTGAACACAACTCACGAGTTGATGGCAACAACTTATTTGCATTGCTACAAGATCCAAGCACTTCACTCAACCGCGGTCCGCTGTTTTGGCACTATCCGCACTACTATCAAACGACGGATCCAGTCAGCAGCATCCGCGACGGTAACTGGAAACTGTTAAAATACCATCACAGCGACCGCGTTGAACTATACAACTTGGACGAAGACATAAGTGAAACCACCAATCTCGCACAAAAACAGACTCAAATAACTGCGAAATTACTAAGTAAACTTGCCGCATGGCAAACCACGGTCCATGCCCAAATGCCAACGTTAAACACTCAATCCAAAAAACAACGATAGCCCAGATTCAACTTCAAACTCGAACGAAATCTCACCCATGAACATCAAACATCTATTCATCATCATTTCTGCACTGCTCACTGTGGAACTAACACTCACCGTACACGCCGAGGAGTCGCATTTATCAGCGACTGAAATCGCATCGCGGCGAGAACTGTTTGTCGACGATGCATTGATCGAGAAGATAAGTGGGCGAGCACGATTGCAATTGCACAAACCAACTCGTCGTGAAATCGCAATCCAATACAATGAACCTTGGGAAGGCAACGCGAGTGGCTATTCCACGATCATTCAGGATGGTGATGTCTATCACATGTTTTACCGCGGCCATAAGTATATCGTCGACGACAAACAACTACGGCAAGCACAAAGCGAAGTTACTTGTTATGCCCACAGTTCCGACGGCATCCATTGGACGAAACCTAAACTCGGTCTCTTCGACTGGCAGGGATCCAAGGAAAACAACATCATTTTTCTCGGGAGTCCGGAATCTCATAATTTTGCTCCGTTTATAGACACAAACCCTGCATGTCCAGCGGAGGAACGCTTCAAAGCAATTGGTGGAACCGTTACGAGCAAAGGACTATGGACATTCAAATCCGCTGATGGCATTCACTGGTCTCGTAAAAGTGACAAAGCCGTTGTCACTAAAGGAGCATTTGACTCCCACAACGCTTGTTTTTGGGATACAAAAACAAAACGCTACATGATGTATGTGCGATATTTCAGCGACGGAGAATTTAAGGGACTCCGTAGTATTGGTGTCGCGTTTTCGACAGACTTCGAAACATGGACGGATCCCGTAGGCATTACCTATCCCAACTCACCGCCGCAACAAATGTATACAAATCAGATACTGCCCTATTACCGAGCCTCACATATTCTTGTCGGTTTCCCCACACGATACGTCGCGCGTCTGCTCAATGACCACGGCAAGACTCTCGAGCCAATAGTCCTCCGCGACAAATTAACCATTGCCTATGAGCGATGTGCGACGGACTTGACCGACGGTCTTTTCATGGCAAGTCGAAACGGCCAATCATTTATGCGTTGGGACGAGGCATTTTTGCGGCCTGGACCGGAATCTGCTGGGCACTGGGTGTATGGCGACAACTACCAAGCATATGGATTGTGGGAAACCAAATCTGATATCAACGGTGCACCCAATAACATCTCCATGCACTTCAGTGAGCACGCTTGGCTCAATGACCTGCACCGACAACGCCGCTATATCATTAGGCTCGACGGATTTGTCTCCTTACACGCTCCATTGGCCGGCGGCGAGCTCATCACAAAACCTGTGACTTTTACCGGCCAACAACTGAGCGTAAATTACTCAACCTCTGCAGCAGGCGGCCTATATGTAGAACTTCAAGACCTAGCCGGTCAGCCGCTCGTAGGCTTTAGCCGAGAAGATTGCCTCGAACATTACGGTGACTCTACGGAACAAGTCATTCGCTGGAAATCCGGGACCGATGTGTCTACTTTAGTTGGGAAACCGATTCGCATTCGGTTTATACTTAAAGATGGCGATCTGTATTCGTACAGGTTTGACACTACCAATGTTCGCTAGTGATCACTAAACGTAACCGACTGGAGTATCAATATGAACGATACGAAACAATCTCTACTAGCCGTTCTTGTCGCATCTACCGTAGCAGTTATTCTGCCATCGATTTCACACGCCAAAGAAATTATGGTGCCCGAGCAGCATAAGACCATCCAGGCCGCCATCGACGCTGCGAGTACCGGTGATGTCATCCTCGTCGATCCCGGTACCTATTACGAACGCTTAGTGTTGAAACGCGGCATCACTCTCAAAAGTGTTGGGGATAACATACAAGGCAAACTAGGGCTGCTCCGAACAGAAAGCACTATTATTAACGGGGGCGGCGACCAGGGTGAGGGCCCAGGTGTTGCTTTGGCCGAAGAAGCCGTTCTTGATGGATTCACCATTACCAATGTTGGGGTTTATGACGACGCAAAATGGAAAAAACATCATGCTACACAAGGAAGCTTACAGTCGTATGAACATATTGGCGCACCGGGTGTCGCTGGGATCGCGATCACCGGCATCTCAAAATGTGCCGTCAAAAATAACATCGTTCACCATATCGGGTATACCGGGATCGCCATCACGGGAAATCCCAACAAACAGGTGTCGCCACAAATAGTTCGAAATATCTCGTACCGTAATATGGGCGGAGGCATTGGGTCGATGAAGAAATCAACGGCGATCATATCTGAAAACATCTGTTACGAAAATTTCTATGCCGGAATTGGACATGATAACGCTAGTCCGTTGGTCACTAAAAACATCTGTTACTCGAATATCCGAGCGGGTATAGGCATCGCCGAAGGCGCTTGCCCTATCGTGCGGGGAAACCGCTGCTACAAAAACCGCCGTGCGGGTATCGGGATACGAACCGGTTCCATGACAAAACCTGTTATCGAAGACAATGATTGTTATCAAAATGACATGACGGGTATCGGAAACGAAAAATACGTAGAGCCAACAATTCGCAACAATCGTTGTTACGAAAACAAACTCGCAGGGATTGGTTCACGAGATCATGCGCGCCCCAAAATCATAAACAACCGTTGTTATCGCAATCTAGCAGCGGGCATCGGCACCGAAGGAGCAGCTATTGCACTCATTGAAGGTAACGAATGTTATGAAAATGCACGGGCCGGAATCGGGCAACGCGGCAATGCACAGACAACATTAATCGGTAATCACTGCCATCACAACAAAACGTCTGGAATCGGATTC
>TARA_B110000263_G_scaffold40646_1_pt1 | contig 17338 bp, 14 predicted proteins | sample TARA_B110000263 | Tara Oceans TARA_B110000263 (sample SAMEA4397730) | marine metagenome | biome: Polar Biome; feature: [MES] marine water layer (ENVO:01000295) within the mesopelagic zone...; material: water (ENVO:00002006), including particulate matter (ENVO:01000060) such as......
ATTGAAAGATATGAAGATACTTCTGATTGGGATGGAAGAGATCACCTGGGTCAAATTGTTCCACCAGGTACTTACCTAATTCAAGTTGAGGCGTCTAATTTTCAAACGGGTAAAACAACAACAGATGTTGCTCCAATTGTTGTAGGAGTTAATCATTAATGGTTAGAAATTTTATATTATTATTAAGTTTTATTACTTTTAGTGTTTTTACTCAAAGCTTTTCTAATCTTTCTCATATTGGTTCTAAATCAATGGGTATGGCAGGTGCAGTTGTATCAGATGTTAATGATTTAGAGACAGTTTTTTATAATCCTGCTGGTTTAGTAAATGTTAAACCTTATTCATTTGTTGCTGGAACAACTGATTTATATGGTCTGAAATTTTTAAATCATCAGTTTTTATCACTTAGTTTGCCATATAAATCAGCGGTTTCTATTCAGCAATTAGGGACTAATAGTAGTGGTGTAACAGATAAAAATTTATCATCTGAAAAATCTATTTCATTTAGTAAAGGATTTTATTTGCTTAATGATGCAAATTCAACATTATCTATTGGATATAACATTAATGGTTTAATTTTTTATCAAAGTGCATCTGCGGGAGTTAATGGTGATGGAACTGGAGGATTGTCTTCTGGTGAGACTACAACAGTTGGATTAGATATTGGTGTCCATGCTTCATTAAGAAATAAGATAAGTTTTGGTGCATTTATTAAGAATATTAATAATCCCTCAATTGGTAAAGGTTCTTCTTCATCTCAATTACCAAGAAGAATGGATGTCGGTTTTACATATAATCCATTTGATGGTTTACATACAACTTTTGCAATTGAAAAGATTTTAGGGCAGGAGCAAAGTTCATTCAGGTTTGGAATACAATATGATATTATAGAGACATTATCTTTTAGAACTGGAATTCAAATGAATCCAAATAGATTTGGATTTGGTTTATCTTATAAATTCAATAAACTAGAAATGTCTTATAGTTTATTAACTCATCATTTATTATCGCCATCTAATTTATTATCTATTAAGGTCAACCTTGATAGATAGAAAAATTATAGTAGTATTATTTTTTAGTTGTTTTCTTTGTTTTGATAAAATAGATATAAATAATACTAGTTATAATCAATTTGCATCACTCCCTTTATCACAAAATAAGCTAGAAGATCTTTGGCTTTATGTTAATTCTGTGGGTGAAATAAATACAATTTATGATTTATTGAATGTTCAATCTTTAGATGCAAAAGATATAAAAGAATTAAAAAAATATATATTAATTAATAAAAGAGAGTATAACACATCTTCTAACTTTTCATATAAAACAGACCAATGGTTAGCTTCAGAAGGAAGCTCTGAAGGAATAGCTGAATTATGGTTAGATAGATATTATGATCCTCAAAATATTAATAGTATGAATCATGATGATTTATCTTCATTACCAAATTTTAGTCCAATGGATGTTGTTGCAGTATTAAAACAACAAAAAAGAGGTGAAATATCAGGAACTTTTCAATTAAAAAATTCTCCAGGTATTAGTTATTACGGTTATAAAAATTTATTAGATTTTATAAAATATTCAGATATAGATAATAATAAAATAAATATAAGATATACAAGTATGGTAAGATCAATTCCATCTTCTTCAAGTTTAGATGAAGATGAAATACCTCTAGATTTTACACAATCTTCTAATCCTGAAACATTAACTAAATTGTTGATTGGTTATAAAAATTATAATTTTGGTGTTTTAAGATATAATCATATAGGTGAGTCAGCAAATGTTTATACGGATAAAGCTTTTCTTTCAATTGAAAAAGTAAATTTCCCATTTTTTAGATTAGATAAATTAATTATTGGTAATTTTACAGCTGCTTATGGACAAGGCGTTGTATTTGAATCAACAGATTTCTATCAACCAAGAAGATCTGGATATAAATATTCAAAGCGACAAACAGGGATTAGTACAGATTTTACAAGATCAACACAGTTTGTTTTAAGTGGATTAGCTGCTCAATTTTCAACAAGTAAAATCAGATTATCAATGTTTCTATCAAATGGTTTTCCAAAGAATAATAATATGAGAGATGCTGTAATTAATGCAGATGGTAGTTTTGCTTCTTTAATTACAATGAATCCTAGATTAGGATATGGATATTCAAATAATAATTTAAATAAAATTAATGAGAATTTAATTAATTCCTTAGAGGAATGGACTTACGGAATCAACTTAAGATATTCTCCAAATGTAACTACTAATTTTGGTATTACATTTTATGAAAGCTTATATGATAGAATTTTAAATCCACTGGTTATAGAGACTATAATTGGTGGTGATGGAGATATTGATGGCCTTGGCGTTGATATCTCTGATCATGATGATTATTCAGGAGATGTTTATTACTTGAATTATATGAGTAATTCTGCGGATCCTGAAATAAATGCAATGTATTCCTCCTCAGGTAATTCTCCTATTTGGGATGATGCTAAATCTTTTAGAAGAGTTATAGGCTATAATTTTAATAAAGTAATAAAAAATATGGTTATCCAAGGTGAATTAGGGCAAATGGATAGCGATGGAACTTTATTTGATAAAGAGCCAAAGGCATACGTGATTAATAGCTATATGCAATTTAATACATTTGATTTTCTTGTTTTATATAGAGATTATGATATTGATTTTGATAATCCTTATCAAAGATCATTTTCTGAATATAAAAGATATAAGTCTTCAATATTTGAAGATCCTTATTGGTTAGAAGATCCAATATATTATAATCTATATTCATCGAATGCTCAGCCTCAAGCTGAAAAGGGTATTTATATTCAATCACGATATCAATTTCATGAGGATTTAGTAGGTGGAATTCAATGGGATTCTTGGGTAAGAAAAGCTGATGAAGCACAATATTTCAGAATAGTAGGTAAATTAGAGTGGAGACCATTATTTAATTACAGAGTATATTTTAGATATAAATGGCAATCAAGAGGTTCTTTTGATATAGCTCATCCAAGTCCCTATTTTGCAAAAGAAGCAAGGATTAGATTTAAGCTTAGATTATCAAATTACAATAATATGGAGTTATTATATTCCTGGAATTACACAACTTTTAGTCCTAGACCAAGATTAACTGGTAGTTCTGATTTATTTGATCAAGAAATGCATATTGGTGATATTGGAACACCAGATGGCTCAATAGGTTTTTCTTTTGAACATAACTTTGATAAAAATATGAAAATAAAGACTGGGTTTGTTTATGCTGAAGGTTTTATGTGGTATATTGAAGATAATGATTTTAGATTATTTGATACTAATAATGGACTTGTTCATAGCTGGTTATCATTTAACTTTAAACCAAATCCATTATTAGCTGTTAAATTAAAAGTAAGTCATTCATCTGATCACTATTCAACAACTATTGTAGGGGGTCAATTGAATGATGGGAGTTGGATTGAAAATCCATATGTCATAAATGAAAAATTTAACTATAGGATACAAATAGATTATGCTTTATAAAATTTTATATATAATATTTTGTTCTTCTATTATATTTTCTCAATCTTTTTTTAATAGAGTTTTACCAGAAGAATCATATTGTGGTGATGCTAAATCTATGGCAATAGGTAATACTTGTTTATTAACCTCATCAAGTAGTAGTGTTATTATTTCTAATCCTGCTAAAATTTCTTCTTTTAAAGAGAAATATATGATTGATTTAAATATTGATTTTAAATCGTTAACAGAAAGAAGAAGTATTGTTTTTAAAGATGAATGGGAAGAAAGTTTAGGTGAAACAGATTATGTATTTAATCAAAACAATTCATTTAATCATTCATTTGGGTTCTTATTTAATCAATCATTTAAAAATATAAAATTAGGGATAGGGGTAATGTCTAAGCCATATCTTTCATTTAATTATAATTATGAAGAAGAGGTAAGAGGAGATTCAAATTTATCAGATGGTGTCATTGGAATAAATGACCCAATAATAGGTTATCACACCTATAATACTAGTGGAACAATGAATATAGAATCAATAGGTTTATCTTTCTCGTTTAATGATATAATGAAAAATTTATCTTTTGGTTTAGGATTTAATAGATTAAATGAAACTAGTATAAATGATTCTGTAAAATTATTAGTTGTAGATAATGATTATGGTGCAATGAATCTTGCAAATATTTTAGATTTTAATAATTCATATTTAGTTTCTGGAAATACTTTTATAACAGTTGGAGTTGATTTTCATATGTTAAATCAATTGAATTTTTCATTCTCATTTGAACAGGGAACAGTAGTCTCTGATAATAGTGATAATTTGGGAATAACATCTGAATTAATGTCAAATTTTGTAGGTCTACCACAATTATTTGATTTTGAAAATGGAGAACTTACATATGAATTAGATGGGTTTTATTTTAACAAACCTGAAAAAAATAATTTCGGGGTTTTATATTCACCTAAATCAAATATTAATATGACACTTGCTTTTGAACTTTCAAATAAATATTTTCAACATACTATAAGTGTACCAGGTATAGATTATGAAATAAATGATTATAAATTAGGTTTTGAGTATGCTCCATTAAATAGTTATCCAATAAGAGCAGGACTAGTTTACAGTGAATCACCATTTAATGCTATTTCTCCTAAATCAATTTTAACATTAGGAACCGGAATAGATTTTGGTAAAGGAATTAACCTTGATATTGCTATGAATTATTCAACGTTCAATTATAAATATTATGATATACTTCCTTTAGAAGATATATTTAATTATAGTTGTGATTTGATTGATTGTGATACTGTCACTGAAAATAATTTAAGTTTCTTAACAACATTAAAAATTGAGTTTTAATTTATGAGAATAATTATCTTTTTAATGACATTTTCATTGGCAGTTATATATGCAAAACTTCCTAATGATGTAAGATGGGTTAAGGAGTCTAAAGAGTATAAAGCTTTATGTCATCAGGTTTATACTAATGCAATTAATAAATTAGAGAACAACATAGCACCTAATAAATATTCATTAAATATTGCTAATAATAATTATGCAGTTGTAATGGATTTAGATGAAACAGTTTTAGATAATTCTGATTATCAGGTTGAATTATATAATAAAAAAGAAAAATATAATCCAGATTCATGGGATAAATGGGTTTTAAAAAAAGAAGCTGAATTAGTCCCTGGTTCTTATGATTATATTAGCTTTTTAAGAAATAATAAAATTCAAATTATTTTTATTAGCAATAGAATGCATAAAAGGCTAGAAGAAACTAAAAATAATATGAAAAAATTAGGAATTTATTCTGAGGGTGATATTTATCTATTACGGATAGATAGGGCTGATAAGAAAACTATAAGAAGAGCTGAAATTTTTGATTCTTCAGGAAGAATGAAAGGTTATAATCAATTCAAAATCATTCAATATTTAGGAGATGCAATTGGTGATTTTGAAGTTGAGACCTTAGATAGATTTGGCTTAGATCAATTTGTTTTTCCTAACCCCATGTATGGAAAATGGTAAAAATAATTAAAATCCTTCTATTTTTTTCTTTAAGTTTATTTGCAAAAGAATCTTTTATTGATGTTATAACTACAAATGATTTACATGGATTTTTAGGTGAGCAAGATGCTTATTTTATGAATCCTAATTTTCCTCCTAAAATTGTAGGTGCTTCAGCACTATATAAATATATTAAAGATGTAGAAAAAAAATTACCTAATAAATCAGATGATATTTTAATTTTTGATGGGGGAAATTTTTTTCAGGGTCATCCAACAGGTATTATTGATAGTGGAAAAACTGTTATTGAGTGGATGAATAAAGTTGGATATGATGCGATTGTTCCAGGTAGTAATGATTTTCTGTTTGGACATGAAAATCTATTAGAATTAGCAAGTATCGCTAATTTCCCTTTTCTATCGTGTAATATCAGATATGAGGAAACAAATGAATTGTTATTTAAGCCTTATGAAATAATAAATATAAAAGGATTGAAAGTAGGTGTTTTAGGATTATCAAATTCAAATATTAAGGAAACTGTTTTAGAAAAAAATATCGAAGGTATTAAAATTGAACCTTCTATAGAAAGTATGAATTTTTGGATTTCAAAATTGGTTGATAATGTAGATATTATAGTATTACTTACAAGTTCAGGAGTGCCATGGGATAGAGAGGATGTATATAAAGATTTTATTGATTCAATAAAAAATGAAAATTTGATTGATAAACATTTGAATGCTATAGAATTAGGATATTACGCCGATAATGTCGATATAATTATTTCAGGAGGAATTAGTAAAGGCTATAGAACTCCATGGTATGATAAAAATAGCCATACTTATACTTTTCAAAATTATGGAAATGGCACAAGTTTTGGCCATTTTTTTATGAAATATGATTTTGAATCAAAATTATTTACTGGATATAAAAGTGCTGTAACAAATAGTATATCACAAACTTTGTTTATTGATGATTTTACATATGATTTAGATATGCATAATTGGCTAAAAGAAAAAAATGATTTATCTATAAGTGATGTTTATAAAGATATTGATTGGAGTTCTCGGATCGATTCTGATGACCAAGACATTACTATTAATCAAACGAGTAATCAATGGGATTTCCCTAATATTAATAATGTAAATGGTTTAGATATTATAACATGGAATTGTGAATTTTTTCCAGCTAATGGTGATTTAACGATAGATGCTCTAAGTGAGGCTATAATAGAAATGAATCCAGATATAGTCGCTTTTCAGGAGATTAAGAAAAGAGGTTGGTTTAGTAAGCTAATGTTATATCTTCCAGAATATGATTATATTATTTCACAGCAGTCTTCATTTATGGATCAGGCAATTATTTATAAAAAGAATCTTTTTGATTTAGTTTCGAGAAAAGAATTATTTGCTGAAAATGATTATTTTTTTGCTGGAAGGCCCCCTCTTCAATGTGATTTATTATTTAAGGATAATAATCAAGAATTATCAATAATAAATTTGCATATGAAATGCTGCGATTCAGGCCTTAAAAGAAGAAAATTAGCGGCCAAACAATTATATGATTATGTCAAGAACAACCTGAATGAATCATTGTCAAATCAATATATTATTCTTGGAGATTGGAATGATGACTTGAAAGATGATACAGGAGAGCATTGTTTTGATTCATTTTTAAATGATAGTACAATGTTTTTCCCAACATTAGATATAACATATGATTTAAGACAAGCTTCTTATCCAAAAGAACCTTATGTTAGTTTCTTAGATCATATTTTAGTTTCAAATTCATTAGTTAATGGTAAAAGTTATACAGTAAAAACATTACCTATTGATGATTATATGGGGAGTTATGCTATTTATGAAGAATATATATCTGATCATATGCCTGTATTACTATCTATTTACTGATTTATTTATTTTATTACTATTATAAAATCACTAATTTTAAATATGAAAAATATAATTATATTGATATTTACATTTAATTTTATCCTTGCTCAGGTTGATCAACCTTATCCTCCCTTAAAATTAGTATCGCTTCCTACTGGAGGAACATTGCCAAAGGGAACATATACAATAGAGACATTGTTAATGAATGAAGGTGGTATTTTACCTTCATTTTCATTGGGAATAACAGATAATCTAACGTTTGGTGTTTCTTTTGGATTACAAGAATTTATTGGCACAGGAAATTTAAAAAAGAATAAATCATATCCTGAAGTTCAACTTAAGTATAGAATATATGATGAAACAGAATTGACTCCGGCTATTTTAATTGGTCTTGATACTCAAGGTAAGGGGAAATTTTTTGATAGATTGAACTATAATAGATATGAGTATAAAGCAATGGGTGTTTATTGTGTACTTAGTAGAAATTATAATTTTTTAGGTAATTTAGGCTTTCATTTGGGTTTAAATAAAAATCTATTTGAAAATGATGATGGAGATGATGATATAAATTTATTTTTTGGTTTTGATAAAGAACTAAATAGAAGTTTTTCAATTTTAGCTGAATATAATCTTGCTCGAGATGATGATAATACTATAGATGATGAATCTTTAGTTATAAGAAAAGGAAGGGGATATTTAAATGCTGGATTGAGATGGTCAGCTACAAATAGCTTAATGCTAGAAGTTAATGTTAATGATATAACTAAAAATAATAAATCTGATGATTCTATGAATAGAGAAGTAAAAATCATATACTTTGAAAATTTTTAAAATTTCCATTCTAATAATTGCAAAATCATTCACTACAAGAAATAATAATAGAAAAATCAAAAGAATTGGGTTTTGATTTAGTTGGTTTTACCCCTGCAGCTGGAATTAATAAAAAGATTGAAAAATGGATTGATTCAGGATTCCACGCTTCTATGGGTTGGATGAAAACAAGTTTAGAGCAAAGAAAAAATATATTGAAATATTTTCCTGAAGCAAAAACTGTTATTTCCTTTGGATATAACTATTATACAGATAATAATAGAAACAATAATAATTATAAAATTTCAAATTATGCATGGGGGAATGATTATCATATAATTTTAAAGGAAAAATTATATGAAATAATTAAGATTATTAATATTTATAATAAAAAATATAATTATAGAGTATGTGTTGATACATCTCCTCTTATGGAAAAATATTGGGCACAAAGAGCAGGTTTAGGTTGGATTGGGAAACATACAAATTTAATTAATAGTAAAATTGGATCGTGGTTTTTTTTATCTGAAATTATTATAGATTTTAAATTAGAATATAATAAGCCTTTTATGTATGATTTATGTGGTTCATGCACAAAGTGTATTGAGGCTTGTCCAACAGATGCTATTGATGATTATGTTTTAGATTCTAATAAATGTATATCATACCTTACTATTGAGAATAGAGATTCAATACCAAAGTCATTTTCAAGCGAATTTAATGATTGGATTTATGGCTGTGATATTTGTCAGGAAGTATGTCCTTGGAATATAAAATATGAGAAGAAAAGCGATGATATTAATTTTATGAAAAGAATCGAAATTGATAGAAAAAATAAAATAGAGTGGGAAAATTTATCTGTAGAGGAATATCAAAAGACATTTAAAAAGAGTGCTATTAAAAGAACAAAATATAGTGGGATTACAAGAAATATTTTATTTAATAAAGAGAATTGAAAATTTAAAAATTAATTAAGAATACTAACTTGTTTTTTTTCTTTCCCTAATCGATGGAATTTAACTTTCCCATCAATTAAAGCAAACAATGTATCATCTTTACCTTTGTTTACATTTTTACCAGGATATATTTTTGTTCCTCTTTGTCTAACAAGTATAGAACCAGCAGTTACAAATTGACCATCAGCACGCTTTACTCCAAGACGTTTTGATTTACTGTCTCTTCCATTTTTTGTACTACCCATTCCTTTTTTATGTGCCATAAATAAACCCTATTTTTTTCTTATTTCTTTTTACTAGTTACAGTTTTTTTAGTTGCCGTTTTTTTAGTTACAGTTTTTTTAGTTGCTGTATTTTTAGTTACAGAAAGTTTGTCAACTTTTACAACAGTGAATTGATCTCTATACCCATTCTTTTTTTGATAACCTTTTCTTCTTTTTTTCTTAAAAACTATAATTTTTGAATCTCTTTCGTGAGAAACAATTTTAGCTTTAAAGTTAATATTTTTTAATATAGGATTTCCATAATGTTTTTTCTTACCATCATCAAAAAATAGGACATTATCAAAACTTAATGTAGAACCAACTTCAGAATCTTTTAGAAAAGGGATTCGTGTATTCTCTCCTTCTCTAACTAATATCTGATTACCTTTATAATTAACTATTGCGTACATATTTCCTCATTTTAAGCTTGATAATATATTCATATGAATGATTAAAAAACAAGTTAAACTTCATTTGTAACATCCTTTTTTCTTTTTTTAGAATATACTCTAAAATTATTAGAGTTTAAAGAATCATCTATTTTCAGTTCAATCCAAATCCAATTTTTAAAAATTAATGTGTTAATAATTTTATTTTTATTATTGTTTATATAATTATGCATTTCATTATTAACATACACAATTAATCTCTTATCAGTATGTTTTGATTTAAATCTTTTAATCCAATTTTCAATTTTAGTCATAGAAAAATCATATGATTCAACTCGACCTAGTCCTTTGCAGTTCTTACATTCATGAGTTAATGAATAAAGTAAACTTAATCCAATCCGTTGTCTTGTCATCTGTAGTAATCCATATTCTGAAAATTCAGAAATAGATACTTTAGCTCTATCCTTTAATAGGTTTCTTTTAATTTCATCATAAACCTTTTTTCTATTTTTTTTATTTGCTAAATCGATAAAATCAATAACAACTAAGCCGCCAATATCTCTAATTCTAAGTTGCTTAACTATTTCTTTAGCTGATTCTAAATTAATTGCTAGGGAATTTTCTTCATGAGATTTTTTTCCAACAAATCTTCCACTATTCACATCGATTACCACCATTGCTTCTGTATGATCAATTATTAAATATGCACCACTTTTAAGCCATACTTTGTTTTTAAGAGATTTTGAAATTTGATTTTCTATATTGTTGTTATCAAATATTGGGACTTTTCTATCATAAAATTGTATATTTTTAATTTTTTCTGGATTTAAATCTTTTATGCTTTTATAAACTTTTTTATAAATAGATTTATTATCTATGTAGATTTTATTAATTGTATCTGAAAATAAATCTCTTGAAATAATTTTGGAAAAATTATAATCATTATATATTTCTTTACATGAGTCAGTTGGCTTAAAATTAGATTCAATGTTCTTCCATTCACTAAGAAGTTCATTGTAATCATTCTTAATGATTTTTTCATCTTTTGATGAACTTATTGTCCTAACAATTATCCCATATTCTTTATCTTTAAAATTACTAATTATATTTTTCAGTCTTTTCCTTTCATATTTATCATTTATTTTCTTTGATATACCTATATAATTTTGATTTGGAACTAAGACTATTAAATTCCCTGCTAGTGAAATGTCCATAGTAACTCTTGGTCCCTTACCTAAAAAAGGTTCTTTAATAACTTGTACCATTACATTATCACCAATCTCTAAATTAGTTTTTTTGTCTTTATTGGTTTTCTTTTGTTCTTCGATTTCGAAAGAAACATTATTTAAGCTATTTATACCACTAATTTCTGTAAATGGTAAAAATGCATTTATATTATATCCTATATCAACAAAAGCAGCTTGCATTCCAGGCAGCACATTTTGAACTTTCCCTTTATATATATTCCCGACCATTTTTTTATGGTCAGGAAAATCTATATATAGGTCAGTTAATACTTTATTTTCAAGTATTGCTGCTCTAGAGCTGCCTATAGTTGAATTAATATAGATTTCTCTATTAATTTTCATATAGACGTACCTCTCCTATTTATTTAATGCGAGATAAATATTAATTTGAGAATTTTATTAGAGGGAATTAAAAGTATAAAAAAATATAAATAATAAAAAGTAACTGTATAAAATAATTTATAAGCACAAAATAAATAATTTAATTCCAAACATCCAAATATAAATATTCATATCACTTATCAAATTTAATACTAATAAATTATATAATTAATATATTTGTTGAATTTTTCTTTAACCTTAAATTACACTATATAAATCTCGTTAATAATAATGATATATTTTAAATGAATGAATTAAAGAAAAATATAATTGAAGTATTAAAAAAAATAAAATATCCTGAATTTAATCGTGATATAATTTCTTTTGGTATTTTAAAGGATATAATAGTTGATGAAAGTAATATTAAGATAATATTAAATCTTAGTACAAATAATGATAATCATAAGAAAATAATTAAACAGGATATTATTAAGATCCTTAATGAAAATTTTAATTTTAAAAATATTACAGTTGATTTTCTTAAAGAGTTAAAAGAAGATAATAATAATAGATTAGGTAATATAAAAAATATAATAGCTATAGGTAGCTGCAAAGGAGGGGTTGGAAAATCTACTATAGCATTAAATTTAGCATGTGAACTATCAAAAAAATATAAAGTTGGTTTATTAGATCTTGATATTTATGGACCTAGCTTACCAACAATGATTAAAAATTATGAACAACCAGAATTAATTGATAATAAATTAATACCATTTAAGAAATATAATATGGAATTTATGTCATTTGGTTTTATAAATAATGATAATAAGTCTACTATATGGAGAGGTCCTATGGTAGCGCGAATGACTCAACAATTTTTTGATAATGTAAATTGGGGAGATCTAGATTTTTTATTTATTGATTTGCCCCCAGGAACAGGAGATATCCAATTAACTCTTGTGCAAAAAATAGCATTAAATGGAGCTATAATTGTCACTACTCCTCAAGATTTATCCTTAATTGATGTTGAAAAAGGTTCTGATATGTTTAGAAAGGTTAATGTCCCTATTTTAGGAATTATTGAAAATATGTCAAATTATTGTATCGAAGGTGCTATATCTGGAATAGAAAATTACAATGGTATTAATTTATCATTGGGTAATGAAAATATTGATATCAGTAATAACGGAAAATTCCAGATATCATTAAATATTTTCAGTGGTTTAGGCGGAGAAAAAGAAAGTAATAGACTCGGTGTTCCTCTTTTAGGAAAACTAAATATAGATTCTAAGTTGTCCTTATGTTCAGATAAAGGAACCCCATATGTATTCGAAGATATTAATACATATAATTTTAAAGAATTTCACAATATATCTAAAAAAATTATTGATTAGAGTTGAAAATTAAAATAAAAAATAATAATAATATTCCAAACCATATAGCAATTGTTATGGATGGTAATGGAAGATGGGCAATAAATAATAAATTAGATAGATTTAGAGGTCATGAAAAAGGTGTAAAAGTTGTAAAAGAAATAACAGAATATTGCTTAGAATTAGGAGTTAATTTTTTAACATTATATACTTTTTCAAATGAAAATTGGAACAGACCTACGACTGAAGTATTATCATTGATGAATTTATTTAGAAAAACAATAGTTAAAGAGATTGAATTAATAAAAAATAATGATATAAAATTTAAAATTATTGGCGATAAATCAAAATTAGATTTATTAACTAGAAATAAAATAGATAGTTTAGAAAAAGAAACAAAAGATAATAAGAAAATGCAATTAACATTAGCCTTAAGTTATGGCAGTAGACAAGAAATTATTTCATCAGTAAATAAATTATTAAAAAATAAAAAAAATAAAATAAGCATGGAAGATTTTATAAATTCATTATATACTAGTGAAATACCAGATCCTGAGTTGTTAATTAGAACAGGGTATGAAAAGAGATTATCAAATTTTTTATTATGGCAAATAGCTTATTCTGAAATTTTTTTTATAGATGAATATTGGCCAAATTTTAATAAAAAGATGTTAAAGAAAATAATAGATGAATATAATTCAAGGGAAAGAAGATATGGTAATCTGGATTAGTAAATATAATAGAATATTTATATTATTCTTTTTATCCTTTTTAATGTCAGATGATATATATTTGTCTAAAATTGAAATTGAAGGAATAGTTACTGCAACTAAAAATCAAATATATAGAAATATTGGATTGTATCCTAGTGAGTCTTTTGATGATATCAATAAAAATGGTATTTATGATATTGATGAAAAATATGTTGATGAAAATTTTAATAATAACTTTGATAAGGGTTCATTAATATCAAATAAGAATTCTCAAATTGATTTTGAAAGATTTAGTCTAGCTATTAAAAGTTTATTAAGATTGAAAGTTTTTTCAGATGTGCAATTCTTTGTAATAGGTTATTATGATAACTTTGTTGATATTAAAATTGTTGTTCAAGAATTCCCTGTATTAAAAGAAGTAAATTTTTCAGGTTGTAATAAAATTAAGGAAAGTACATTGTTAGAAAAAATTAATCTTTTAACAATGCAAAGATTATCTAATGATGATATAATGAAAGCTAAAAATATCATAATAGGTGAATATAAAAGTAAGAATTATCATAATATTATAGTTGATTACGAACTTCAAGAAACAGATGATTTATATTCAAAGAGTATTTTATTTAAAATAATTGAAGGAAATAAATTAAAGATAAAAAAAATTAATTTTATTGGGAATGATAATTATTCTAAATCAAAATTATTAAAAAACTTTTCCAATACTAGCGAATATAAATGGTATAAATTTTGGAAGGGTAAATATATTGAAGAAGATTTTAATGAAGATATTAAAAAAATAGAAACTTTTTATAAAGATAATGGTTATAGAGATATGCAAGTTGCCAATAATAAAGTTGAGATATATAATCATGGGATAGAAATTGATATCTATCTTAATGAAAATGAGATAAGCTATTATGATGATTTTTCATTTGATGGAAATATCATATTTAATGATAATGAATTATTAAATGATTTAGGTTTTTCTAAATATCAAGTTTTTTCTAAAATTGAATTTGATATTGGATTAAGTAATCTGCGATCAAAGTATCTAGATGAAGGATATTTTTTTATTCAAATGGATTATGAAATAATTCCTGATTTAGAAAATAATCTAAAAGTTAATTTTTTCATTACTGAAAATGAGAAAACTAAAATAAGAAAGATATCTATTTCTGGTAATAATAAAACTTATGAGAATGTAATTAGAAGAGAAATGAAAATTTATCCTGGTGATATTTTTAGTTATAACAAGATTTATGATAGTTTGAATAGCATTTTTTTACTAAACTATTTTGAAAATGTTGTTCCTGATATTTCAACAATAAATAATTCAGATAATAAGGTCGATATTAAATTGTCTGTTATTGAAAAAGAAACAGGTAGAGCTAATTTTAGTATGGGTTATAATGAAGTCCAAGGTTTAACTGGAGGAGGAGGCTTTGAATTTATTAATTTTATGGGCAAAGGACAGATGCTATCAGTTAATTATTCTAAGGGTCTTCAAAATCAACTTCAAAATCAATCAATTACATCAAATAGTTCTAATTATAATGATTATGAATCATTTTCATTTAGTTTTAGAGAACCTAGATTATTTGATACTCCCAATTCAATTGGATTTTCTATTTCTCATAGTGAGCAGGGTCAAAGTTCTAATAGTTTATTAAAATATGATACAACTTCTGATAGAATTTCAGCAATGTTTGGACGTAGATTTGAATGGCCTGATTATTTTTTCAAAGGTAATTGGTCTTTATCCATAAGAAATACAGATTATAGAGGACTGCTTTCTGAATTATCAGATGATTTTGATGAATCAATAATTATTGAAGAAAGTAGCACCTCCGGATATGCTTCAAGAATAGGAATAGCTATTTCACAAATTATCTCTAGAGATAGTAGAAATAGACCTGAATTTCCTACTGAGGGTTCGAAGTTTTTATGGTCATCTACTTTTTCAGGATCTTTACTAGGTGGTAATGAAAGTTATCATAAACAGGTTTTTAGTTTTGATTGGTATTCACCAGTATATAATGAAATAGTAATGTTCCAAAATTTTAAATTTGGAGCTTTGCTAGAATTAGATGATAATCAATTTATTCCTTATAGTGCTAGATTTGTTATGGGTGGATCTGGTATTCCTTATGGAGAAATGTTAAGAGGATATGTTGATAATAGTATTGGTCCTAAAAAAATAAGCTCAGGATATCTAAGTTCTGATGGCGGTAAAATTATGGTTAAATATTCAATGGAATTACGTTATAAATTTTCAGATTCTCCAACTATATATGGTTTAATTTTTGGAGATGCAGGGAATATTTGGGAAGATTTTGAATCTGTAGATATTTTTAATTTAAAAAGAGCTGTAGGTATTGGAGTAAGAATCCATATGCCAATGCTTGGAATGTTAGGTTACGATGTAGGGTATGGCTTCGATAGTATTTATGATGATTCTGATTCCCCTTCAGGTTGGGAGCATCATTTGCTATTTGGAATGCCAATGAATTAATAAAAAAGGAGAAAATGTGAAAAAAATAATATTAATAATTTGTTCTTTGATGATTACATCAATTTATGCTGACACTAAAGTGGGATATATTGATTCTCAAATAATTATGGCTGAATATGAAGATGTAAGACAAATACAAGTTGAATTAGAAAAAGAACAAAAAAGATTACAAACAATATATGAAAGAAAATTAACATCACTTGATAGTTTGACTAATGCATATCAAACTGGAAGTATAATTTTAAGTGAGCAAAAGAAGAAACAAATGGAATCAGATATAACTAGAAAACAGCAAGAAATTCAAGATTGGCAAATGAAATACTTTGGTCCTGAAGGTGAGCTTTATAAATTGCAAAATGAGCTATTAGCACCTATATTGCAGACAATTGATAAGGTTATTAGAGTAATTGGAGAAGAAAGGGGTTATGATTATATCTTTGATGCTGTTCAAGGTTCTATCGTTTATGCATTAGATTCTCATAATTTGACGCAGGATGTTTTAGATGCATTAAAAAAAGCTAATGTTAACGAGATTAAAGAATAATATATGATTTCAGTCTCTGAACTTTCTAAGTTAATAAATGGACAAATAGTTGGTGACAAAGATTTTGTAGTTAAAGGTGTTTGTAGTATTGAAAGTGGTAAAAAAGAGCACCTTACATATTTAAAAAATAATTCCTACAAAAAATATATAAAAAATTCTAAAGCATCAGTTATTATTGTTCATAATGATTATAATCAATTTTTAAAAAATAAAACGTTTATTAAAGTTGAAAACCCAGGGTTATCATTTATAAAAATATTAGAAATGTTTAAAAAAAGATTATCAATTAATAAAAAAAATCATCCCACTCTAGGTAAAAGCACAGAAATTTCTAAAAATGTTTCATTTGGAGAAAATGTTGTTGTAGGTAATAATTCTATTATTCATGCAGGTTGTTTTATTGGAGATAATTCTGAAATAGGTAGTAATACTATTTTGTATCCAAATGTTGTTATTTATAATGATATTGAAATTGGTAATAATTGTATAATTGATAGTGGGTGTATTATTGGAGCAGATGGTTTTGGATTAATTGAATGCGATAAGATTAATTATAATATTCCTCATATTGGTAAAGTAATAATAGGAAATAATGTAACAATTGGTTCAAATAGTTGCATAGATAGAGGAACAATTGATCATACAACAATAGGTGATAATGTTAAAATAGATAACATGGTGCAAATTGCTCACAATGTTAAAATTAATAACAATTGTATTATTGCAGGTCAAGTTGGTATTGCTGGAAGTACTGTCTTACATGAGAATGTAAAAATAGGTGGTGGGTCAGGAATTATTGATCACTTGGAAAT
>TARA_B110000263_G_scaffold97142_1_pt1 | contig 17178 bp, 16 predicted proteins | sample TARA_B110000263 | Tara Oceans TARA_B110000263 (sample SAMEA4397730) | marine metagenome | biome: Polar Biome; feature: [MES] marine water layer (ENVO:01000295) within the mesopelagic zone...; material: water (ENVO:00002006), including particulate matter (ENVO:01000060) such as......
GCATAAACAACTTTGAAATTATTTTTTTTGGCTAATTTTAGAATATTCTCTGTTCCATTAACATTGACATCGTGATACTCTTCAGGTTTTAAAAATGAATCTTGTACTGATGCAAGTGCAGCTTGATGAAATACACCATCAATACCATTTGTATATTCTTCAAGTAAATCTACATTTAAAATATCATCTTTCAGAAAAACTATTTTATCTCTAACTGAAGCCAAATTTTCTTCTTTTCCAGTATTCAAATTATCAATTACAGTTACATTATATTCTCTTGCAACTAACTTTTTTACAATATTACTTCCAATAAAGCCTGCTCCTCCTGTAACTAAATATTTCATTAATTATTCCCAATTCCAATTGCTTGATAATCTGCAGCAATATTTTTCTCTACTAAAATTCTTCTTGAATCTATAATAATTTTTTTATCCATTTTTTTTATCATGTTATTATTTATTTTTGAATATTCTTTCCATTGTGTCATAATGATCACACATTGACTTTTTGATAATGCATCTACAACTGTTTTTGCATAGTTGATTTTATTTCCAAAAACTTTTTTAGTATTTTTTATTGCTTTTGGATCATGAATTGTAATCGTAGATCCTCTTTTTTGTAATTTTTTAATTAATTCAATCGCAATAGAATCTCGAATATCATCTGTTTCTGGTTTAAATGCTGTACCTAAAATTGTAATTCTCTTTGATTTCAAATTACCTAATTTCTTTTTCGTTATAGATATTATTTGTTCTAGCTGTTTTGTATTGACTTGTTCTACAGCATTTAGAAGAGTTGGTTTAACTCCTGTAATTTTTGCAAAATTAATCAATGCTTTCATATCTTTTGGTAGACATGATCCACCATAACCAGGTCCTGCACTAAGAAATAATTTTCCAATTCGAGGATCTAAGCCGATTGTTTTTGCTATATCATCTATGTTTGCACCAGGAATTTTCTGACAAATATTTGATAATTGATTAATAAAACTAATTTTTGTTGCAAGAAATGAATTATTTGCATATTTGATCATCTCTGCTGTTTGGTGATTTGTAATGATGATTGGAACGTTAGGATGTAGTTTCATGAATAGTTTTTTTGCTTTTTTCATAAATTCTGTTTCATAACCTCCAAGAACTATTGCATGAGGAAATTTTGTATCTTTTATTGCAGTACTTTCTTGTAGGAATTCTGGATTTGATATCAATCCAAAGTCTTTTCCAGCTTTTTTATTTGATTTCTTTTCTAAAATGGGTAAAATATTCTTCCTCATTGTTCCTGGAATTACTGTACTTTTTACAAGAATTATTGGTTTTTTCTTGCTTCTTTTTAGATTTTCACCAATTATTGAAACCGCTTTTTTGATTATGGATAAATTAATTGAACCATCAGTATTTTGAGGTGTACCTACAGTTACAAAAATAAAATCACAATTTTTTATTAATGAAAAATCGTCACTAATTTTTAATTTCTTTTTCAGTCCCTTTTTTAATAGATTTTCTAACTCTGGTTCAAAGAATGGTGAAATTCCATTGATAATTTTTTCTCGTTTTTCTTTGTCTACATCAATTCCAATTACATCATAGCCTTTCGAAGATAATACACTGGTAAGTGATAGTCCTACAAACCCAAGTCCTACAATTCCAATTTTCATCTAATCACTTTTTCCATCATGCTTTTCTAAATGTAATATCTTGTGAATTTTTATATGATTCAACAGTACCTACATCAATTTCATCTTCATTTTTATTTAATGTAATTGCTAGAACTTGATGTTTTTCTTTTATTAAATTTTGAATTGCATCTGTTAATTGAAATTCACTTCCTTTCCCTTTTTTTATTTTTTTAAGACTTGAAAAGATTTCAGATTTAAAATAATATAATGGTAAAATTCCAAATTCTGATTTTGGTTTATCTGGTTTTTCTATTACTTCTTTAACTATAAATGATTTTTTTGATATTTTTCCTACAGTTGGCACGCCATATTTTTTAGAATTTTTAATTTTTTTACAAAGTAAAATTGCTTTCGCATCAGGGTTTTTCTTTGCTGTATCAATTAATCTTGTTATAGGGTGTTTTGAATGACTTAATATCGTCACATCTCCTGCATGAACTATAAAATCCTCTTTTCCAACATATCTTTCTGCACGTTTTACTGCATCACCAAAACCTAGTGGTCTATTTTGATTAATCCAAACTAAATGTGATTTTTCTAATTTTTTATAGAAATTTGTTATAAATTTTTTATAATCTCCGGTTAATTCCTTCAAGTATGCTTCATGAGGAGTGAAATGATCTTCGATAGATCTCTTTTCTCTACCAACGACAAAACAGTAATCCCTAAAATTCATAGAATATAGCTGTTCATAGATATATTGTAACAATGGTAAAACCACTCTATTATTTGTAAAAGCTCTTGAAAAAATGGGCATCATTTCTTTTGGCATCTCTTTTGTAAATGGAAGTAATCTTGTTCCTTTTCCAGCTGCTGTAATTACTACTTTAGTCACAAAAATCCATTCTTTGTCTAATCATTAAGCTTTTAAAATTTTGGAATAATAGCTATCACTACAAAATTATAATAGGTAAAAATAGGTTCAAAATACAAGCATCTGTGATATCAATGTCAAAAATGAAAATTAATATGAATAATCATGATGAAGTTTTAAAAGCATTAGAGTTGCATACACTTCGCGTCTGTGTCGTAGGTATTGGAAGAATTGGTCTTCCTACCGCACTATCTTTTGCAAAATCCGGTTTGGAAACAATTGGCGTTGATATTAACAAAAATCTTGTTGATAACATCAATTTAGGAAAATTTCCTTTGAAAGACGAACCTGGATATGATCAAATATTTGATAATGTCATAAAAAATAAAAAATTTTCTGCAACTACAAATATTGAAGATGCAGTTTCCAATTCTGATCTAATTCTCTTATCATTACCAACACCTATGGATGAAAATAATATTCCAGATTATTCTGCATTAAGAATTGTTGCTTCACAATTATCTGATATATTATCTCCAAATTCATTGGTAATTGTTGAAAGCACAATAGAACCTGGATTTATTGAAGATGAAATGGTATCTCTCATATCAAAATCAGGACGATTAGACGTAGAAAATAATTTCTTTATCGGTGTATGCCCAGAAAATGCCAACCCTGGAGAAATCTTACATGATTTTACAAATTTACCAAGATTAGTTGGAGGAATAAATCCTGATATATCAAAAATAATCAAATTAATCTATAATTTTGTTTTTGCAGTTGAACTTGTTGAAATGCCTAACTGTAAAACTGCAAATGCTGTAAAATTAACAACGAATGTTTTTCGTGATATCAATATTGCTTTTGTTAATGAATTAGCTCTTATGTTTGAAAAACTTGGAATTGATACAAACAAAGTTTTAGAAGCCGCCCAGAAAAAATATAATTTCCAAGTCCATTATCCTGGTTCTGGAGTTGGAGGTCCATGTCTCCCAATTAATTCATATCAATTACTAAATACTGCAAAACGTATAGGTTCTAACCTTAGTATTATTGAATCTGGTAGAAAAATAAATGAAAAAATGCCAGAACATGTAATTAATTTAGTTACAAATACATTTAATGAAATTCATGAATCCTTAGATAAAAGTCATATATTGATACTTGGAATTTCATACAAACCTAATGTTAAAGATATTCAATTAACTCCTGCAGAAGAAATTATTAAAAAATTACAAAATAATGGAGCAATTATTCATATTTATGATCCATATTTTGTTTCAACAGAAGTTTTTGGCATAAAAATTGAAAATAGCATTAAAGACATTATCTCTAAAGTTGATGCAACCATTATTGTAACTGCACACGATGAGTTCAAAAAATTAGATATTTTGTTATTCAAAGAAATGAAACATCCTATACTGATAGATACAAGAGGAATTATTGATCCTATTATTGCTAAACAACAGCAATTAGTTTTTAGAGGATTGGGACGTGGAATTTAATACTTCATCAATTACAGATATTTTAACACTTCGTTATGATCCGTCATTAACTCCTAATTTACCAAAAAAATCATGGAATGATTTTATAACAAATAATGAAAGTCCAAATTTAGATACTATTGAAAATTTAATTTCTAAAAATATAAAACAAAATCTGGAAAATTTTAACATAAAAAAATTATGTATTGCGCTTAGTGGCGGTGTTGATTCTACTTTAATTCTTGCATCAATTAGAAAAATTTTTCCAGATTTAGAGATTGAAGCTATTTCTATAAAATTTGCAAATAGTGTAGATGAAACTACTACTGCGGCTAAAATTGCTGAAACATTTCAAGCTAATCATCACATCATTGAATTAGAAAATTACCTATCAGAACTTCCAAATGCAATTTCTAAAGTTCAATTACCTTTCTGGGATCTCCATTGGTATTATGTAACAAAAAAATCATCTACTATTTCCAACATACTTGCATCTGGCGATGGTGGAGATGAAATTTTTTCTGGATATACGTTCAGATATGAAAAATTTCTTTCCTTAACAAACATAAATTCGAGTCCTATTGAAAAAGTCAAAGCTTACTTGTCATGTCATGAAAGAGATCGTGTTGATGATCAAGAATTAATTTTTCAAAATAAATCAAATTTTTCTTGGAATTCAATATATGAACACCTATTGCCATATTTTGATAATTCCTTGTCTAGATTAGAACAAGTTTTTCTTGCTGATTACAATGGAAAATTACTATACAATTTTAATCCAATCAATTCCAGAATTGCAAAAAAATTCAACACACAAATTTTAACACCACTTCTTAACGAAGAATTAATTTCATATGGATTAAAACTCCCAACAAAATTCAAATATGATGCATCTGGAAATATTGGAAAATTACCTTTACGTTCACTTCTTGATAGATATGATGCATCTTCATTAATTTCCAAAGAAAAACTTGGCTTCAATGTTAATACTATTAATTTATGGAATACTTATGGACACAAAATTTGCAAAGAATTTTTTGATAATTCAAGAATTGTAAAAGATGGTTGGATTAATGGTGAATGGATTAAAAAACACATTGATAATACATCCTTGCCTATCAATTATATCAACAAATTTCTTGGATTACTTGCATTTGAAATTTGGTATAGGATATTTGTTACAAAAGAAATGAATGAAAATGTTAAATTATAATTCTTCTTTATTGGATATGACAATTGCTATTACATAATCCCCATCATGCGACATTGACACTTTAAAATTAAAACCCTTTGTAGAAATCCTTACATTGGGTTTATCATTATCATAGTACGTTACAACATCTGATAATTTTATTTTTTCCTCTATTGATTTCATAGTTGCCTCTTTTATTGCAAATTTACCTGCAAAATGTTTGTATGGCTCATTAAATTTTAAACAGTATTTAATTTCATTATCAGAAAAATTTTTTTCATAAAAGGATTTATTTTCATTATAAGGAATTTTTTCAAATCTACTTGTTTGAACAAGATCAATTCCTACATTCATTTCTTTTTTTCAGCTAATTCAATTAAATTACAATTTGTATTTTTCATATTTAGTAAAATGAATGAAATCAATCTTCCTTCAAATCCTTCTACTGGCTCAACAATCACTCTTCCACCATTATCTTTCATTTTTTTTATCTCCTTAACTATATCGTCAACTTCAAAACATAGATGATGAAAACCTCCTCCTGATTCTGAAATTTTTTTAACTGGAGAATCGTTTCCTATGGGTTCAATTAATTCAATATAGATGTCGGATGTTTTCAAAAAACATACATTAACTCTTTGAGATTCTACCAACATCGGGATAGATGTTTTTTCAAATTCCAAATATCTGGATAATTCTCCAAGAGATGTTTGAATATTTTTTACAATAATTCCTATATGATGTAGTTTCATTTTCAATCATTAATCCTATGTTTTTCAAAAATTTCTTTAAAATCACCAACTTTTTTAATTTCTAATGTTTCATCAAGATCAAATTTTATATTAAATTCATTTTCAAGTTCATCTAACAACACGTAGAAATTAAAAGAATCCCATTCTTCTAAATTTTCAGGACTAGTTTCATCATTAATTTTACTACTTTCAACATTGAACACCTTTGATATGATTTGATATAATTTTTCACTCATTTTTTATCACCTTGATATGCTCTGGTTTATTTATTGTATTATCCGTATTAAAAACCCAAAAATCTTGTTCTAAAGAAAAACCAAAATTTTCATAAAAATTTTCAGCTGGTTTATTTTTCTGTGTTGGAATGAATTTTCCTTTTATTATCTTTACATTTTGTTTTCTAGCTTTTTCGATAATTTGTTCCAACATACTATCTTCAATACCACGTCCAATTATTCTACAGCTTAACAGAAATGTGTCAATTATCCATTCATTTTCTTTTTTTTCAACAATATATGCGCCTGTAATGCCATTATCCCCAAACTTATCTTTAACCTCTACACATTCTACAATTTTATTTTCATCTTTAGAAAATATTTCTATTTCATTTTCTTTGTAACGTTTTGTTGTTAGATTAAATTGATTTGTTTTTAATGTTAATTGAGAAATTCTTGAAATTGAAAAATTATCTGCCTTCTTAATCTTAATTTCTATATTCATCTTCTTAAGGAATTCTTTAAAATCACCAACTTCATTTTTGAATTCATTTCTTTCTTGTTGTTGTGAATACATATTTCTTCGTTTTAGATCTTCATCCGTAATTTTTATTGATTCAAAAACATTCATTTCAGTAAGAATTTTTGGATAAATAGATGAATCAGTGGGTAAATCAACAACTAAAACATCACTTAGCTGAGTTCTCACAAACTCCTGATTCATTTGGTCATCATCAAAAAATACTAAACTATCAATTCCTATATTCAACTCTTTTGCAATTTCACGTAAATTACTCACTTTATCATTCCAATTAATTTTCATAGAGCTAAAATTTTCTTTTCGCAAGATCATGTTTGGATGTTCATTAATTACTTTAATTGCATCATCAAAATTATTTTTGCTATTTATAGCCAAAATTATTCCTCTTTGATTTAATGCTAGCAATCTTTTTTGAAACTCTACAAATGATTTTCCAATTGGATCATCTCCTAATTTTATTTTATCAAAACCATCTTCACCAACAACGCCACCCCATAATGTATTATCTAAATCTAAAACAATACATTTTTTTGTAGAACCTGTTAAAGCATTTACAAATTTCATTAGTTCATCAATAAATTTTGGAATAAATTCAATTGAGATTTTCATATCTCCTGAAAAATATTGTTTATAATTGAAAATATTTTCTTCACCATATTTTTGAATAAATTCATTAAAATCTAATATGGATACTAAATCTTCATTTTTAATTTCTATTTTTATTTTTTCATTAATATTTTTTACAATTTGTTTTAATCCAAATTCTTGTTTTTGTTCATTTATTCCATATGGTGAATACGTTGGAATTTGTAAATCTGAAAAAATAACATGTGATTTTGAATGATTTGTTATAGTTTTAATCAAATTAGTTATCTCTGTAACCTTATTTTTGATAAATTCTCTTTTTTCTAATTCCGATAATGAATATGGAATAAAAAATAATTCACCTAGAACATGTCTAACATCTAAAATTAAAAATGTAATATCAGGTTTAAATTCATAAAATTTTGAATCCTTTTTTAAAATTTCTTGATTATATTGATTATAATTTGAATTGTATGTTCTGCAAGCAATTTTTTTTTGATGGCATTTGACACGAATTGTTTCCTCATAGCCATTTATCGTGGAACTGCCTAAAATCGCAATACGTATTTTCTTTTTAAAATCATCTGTTTTGATATTTTTTGCCTCATTCAAAAAATATGATAATTTTTCATTTTTTTCCAAGTTACTATCTAAAATATCTGCTTGAATTTAGAATTTATCACACAAGGTTACTATTCATCTATTATATTTGAAATAATTAATTAAAAATGAGTATGACTGAAAAAATTCTTGTTATAGGTGGAAGTGGATTATTAGGCCATTACTTAAAACAGAATTTAACTGACACTGATGTATATTTTACGTATAAAGAAAATAAATTAGATTTTAAAAAAACAAATTTTCTTGATATTACCGATAAGAGCAATTTAGAAAAAACATTTAAAAAAATTAAACCAAATGTTATTTTTCATACTGCAGCTGTAACAGATCTGGATTGGTGTGAAAAACATGAAAAGGAAACATATGCACTAAACACTAATCCGATTAAAAATATTGCAAATTTGGCAAAGACATACAATTCAAAATTAATTTTTATATCAACTGATTCCGTTTTTGATGGTAAGTTAGGTGGTTATCAAGAAACTGATCCTCTAAATTCAATTAATGTTTATAGTAAATCAAAAATTGAAGCTGAAAAAATTGTAAAAACATTTGATGATTCATTAATTATTCGAGGAACTTTTTTTGGAATTAAAAATAATAAAGAATCGTTTATTTCATATTTATTAAAACAACTAAAAAATAAAAAAGAAATTAAGGTTCCTAAAGATAAAATTAGTAATGGATTATTTGTAAATGATTTTGCAAAAACCTTGGTAGAAATGTACCATAAAAAACTCTCAGGTATATTTCACATTGGTAGTTCTGATCATGTAAATAATTTTGAATTTGCAAAAGAAATTGCTAATGTTTTTGGACATGACAAAGATTTAATCCAAGAAACTTTATTTAAAGAGATTTTTTATGAAAAAAATCTAATTGCAAAACGTCCATTAAATACTACATTAAATACAAAAAAAATATCTGCCATAATTAAAATGCCCAGTTTTAAAGATGTAATAAATTCATTTTATGAAAATACTACCTAACATCCTAATTCTTTGAGAAGAATTTCATTTTCAATTTCTATTATTCAATAATTGTATGTCATTACTCAACTTGTCACATCTGTTTGATTAGAAATATTTAGATAGATTAAATCAATCTCTCGATTGTGAGTCATTACAAAGAACTATCTGAAAATGCCTTTAAAATCAATGAGCAAGAATTAATGAAATATCATGGATATTCTGGATTGGGTGGAAAAATTAAACTTCGTTTTAACTATGTACGTTCATGGATACATCATTCATTGGCATTCTCATCAACACATTCTGGATTTGCCATTAAAATGCAAAAACTAAGAGGAGTAAAAATTGGAAAAAATTGTCATTTCAATCCATATGTATTGATTGATCTAATTTATCCTGAACTTATTTCAATTGGAGATAATGTGACATTGGGTTCATACTCTATGCTGTTTGCTCACAGTAATCCTACTGCAAATTTATTTTTAAAAAAAGGAGAATATCCGCGTAAAGTTTCTGAAATTAATATAAAATCTGGTGCTGTAATTAATCCTGGTGCAATAATTACTTCTGGTGTTACTATTGGAGAAAATTCTATAATATCTCCAGGAAGTGTTGTGACACAAGATGTTCCAGATTATTGTGTTGTGGTTGGAAATCCTGCTAGAATAGTGAAAAAAATTAATCATTAGTTGATGAATTTGAATTTGTTAGGTATTGATTTTGAAGATTGGTATCATCCACAGCTTGTACAACCATTTGTTAAACATCTAAAACATGAACCAAAAATGTTTCAAGGTTTAGATAAAATCATAGAGTTATTAAGAAAAACTGAAACTACTGCAACATTTTTCATGGTTGGAGAATTACTTAAATCTCATCCATCTATGCTTGATAAAATTCTTGAAAATGGACATGAAATTAGTTTTCATACACTAAATCATTCAAATCTTAATGATTTAACTAAAGAAAAATTTCTTGATGAATTAGATATTTTTAGAAAACTTACAAATGGTAAATCAAATGGATTTCGTGCTCCAACATTTTCTATAAATTCCAATACATCTTGGGCCATTGATGCATTAATTGAAAAAAGTTATGTTTATGACAGTAGTATTATGCCGACTAAAACACAACTTTATGGATTCAATAATTGTGAATTAGGACCATATAAAATTTCTAATTCTTCTATAACGCAAAATGATCCAAATGGAAAATTACTTGAATTTCCATTGATGATTGGAAAATTTTTAGGAAAAACGTTACCTGTATCAGGTGGATTTTATCTACGTTTTTTACCTCTACAAACATCATTATCATCAATCAAAAATTATGAAAGAAAAAATCTACCATCTTCCATTTATGTTCATTCTTGGGAATTAACTCCTGAATTTATACCAAAAATTTCATTACCATTAAAAGAAAAATTTGTTACATATCATAATATCCAAAAAACTTATTCTAGATTAGAACAAATTATTACAAAGTATAAATTTACATCATTTGAAAAATTCATTAAAAATTCTAGTTTTTAGTAAAATTATTTTTTATAACATATCTTTCATCAAACTAACTAAATCATTTACTGCTTGATCATTAGAAAATTTTTTCATTGTATATCTGGTACCCTCTTGTGCAATTTGTTCCCATTTTGGATTAAGAATATCTGATAAATATTCTTGAAATTTTTCTTGGTAATTATTTTCAGTTATGAAAATTGCATTTTCCCCATCTCTATATCCCAAATATTTTCCATTATTTTGTTTAGTTATTTCCATAAATGTCAAACAACCTGCAGCACTTGTTTCCCAATATTTGATTGTTGGATAAAATGTTGTAGCAGCTATGGCTGCAGAATATTTGGCCAATAATTCATTATAAGTTAAAGAAGGAAATTTTTTTTCTATTTTTCTAACATGTGTCACGTAATCCAAATCATTAGATAATGTTCGTAGTTTGTAAAAGTACCAGCTTGATCTTTTAGGATTCAAAATTCTATTTGCTAATCTTGATTTTATTCTATTTTTTCCAAGTGCACCTGAATTTAGAATTTTATCTTTTATTCTATTTTCAAAATCATAATCAATATTCTCATAAATCTGAGGTTCTATTCCAAATGTTATTGTTTTATACTTGAAATCTTTTGAATAAAATTTATAAAAATAATCTTGATGCATGAAATTGAAATAATAATTAATTTTCCATTTTTCATGAAATTGAAATTGATTTTTTCTTTTTGCCCAATGTGGGTCGCCTGTTCTACAAATTACTGGAATTTCTATTTTTTTAATATCAATTAATTCTTCTGGTGTTCCATCTATATTGTTATTTGGAAGAAGAATTATGTCAAATTTACCTTTTAATTTAGAACAATCAAATGTATGTTTTGATGGAAAATATGTTACATCTAAATTCTGATTTCTTTGTAATGCCTTCATAAAAAAATAATAAGTTGTTTTATCAAAATGACTTTTATTTAAAAAAATATAATCTTCTTTGTAAATTAATGCAACTTTGATTTTTTCTTTCATATACCAAGATATCTAATTATAATTAAATACATTCCGTAGAATCAATATTTTGTAAATTTCAAGATACAATTATGACACAATATATCTATATGACACAAAAATATATCATAATTATAAGCACTTTAAAATGAAATCAATAATTAAAAAAAATGTCATTGCAGGTTTGGGTGAAATTGGTTCTCCTATATGTAAACTATTAGAAAAAAATTCTCTTGTTGTTGGATATGATCTTGACAAGAAATTAATGGATTTGAAAAAATTTAAAAAATTAGAAAATATCGATACATTATTCTTACATGTTTGTATTCCTCATACAAAAAATTTTAAAAAAAATGTGTTACAACTAATTAAAAAATTTAAGCCAGAAATTGTTGTTATACATAGTACGATTAGTCCTAATACAACATCGTCATTACAATCCGTATGTGATATACCTATAATGTATAGTGCTACTCGTGGTGTACATAAGAGAATGTTAACAGATTTAAAAAGATATACCAAATATTTTGCTATCTCAAAAAATTCACCAAAAAAGAAAATGGCAATAACTGAATTTAAAAAATCTATGAAATTATGTAATGTTAAAACTAAACAAATGGCAAAACCTGAAACACTTGAACTTGCAAAAATTCTTTGTGATACATCTTACTTGGGTTGGTTAATTAATTATGCACAATTGAGTAATATGATTGCAATTCAATACGATGTAAATTATGATGAAATGTGGAGTTTTTCAGATGAAATTCATAAATTATTAGGAAATAGACCAAAAATGTATCCTGGTTTTATTGGTGGACATTGTGTAATTCCTAATTTAGATCTAATGCATAATCAAACTCTTGATTTAATTAAAAAAATTAATTCTAAGTATGAAAAACGAGTAAAAAATGCCAAAAACATACACAAAAAATATACAAAATAATTTATTTTGTATCTAAATATGGTTTAATTATTTTCAGGAAATTCTTTGTTGCATGTTCCCAATTGAATTCTTCTTTAACAAATTCTACACCTTTTTCCCCCATAGCTTTTGCAACATCTTTGTTTTCTAAAAATTGTTTTATTCTATCTATAACATCTTCCGCATTTCCTTCTCTAACTAAATAACCAGTTTCCCCATCTTTCATCATTTCTTTATCTCCACCTACATCTGTTGCAATAACTGGTTTCGCCATAAGCTGTGCTTCTTTTAATGTAAGTGGTGCTAAATCCATACCTGTGATCAATGCATAAATATCAATTGTTCCTAAAAATTTTCTTACATCATCTGGATAGTCTAATCTTCCCAACCATTTGAAATTCTTAAATTTTTCTAACCGTTCAGTTATTTTTTTACGATATTGACCATCTCCAACCCAATAGAAATTCACATCAGGCATTTTTTCAAGTACTTCTTCTAAAATTAAAAGCTCTTTTGTTTTTCCCCACCAATTTGCATCTTGTAATAATCCTACACATGGATTTGCTAATTCCATTTTTTCAACATGATGCCATCTAGAAGAATTTATTCCTTCTAAGAATACACCTGTATTTTGTTTTGGATAGCGCTGTTTAACAACATCTTCTAAATATTTACAAATTGGCAATATAGCTGTTGCATTTCTAAAAACTTTCTCAGCATTTCTATTTCTTAACCATATGACTGCTCGAGTTTTTAAATTATTACCCATAGTTTTCATTCCCCAAAAATGTTCTTTCCAATAATGACCACGTAATAAAATAAAAGTTGGAATTTTAGTTTCGATTGCATGTAATGCAAAATGTGATTGTCTGTCTGTAAATATTGCATCTGGTTGAAATTCTTTAATTAATTTTTTAAATTTCTGGTTTCCTAAGAACCATTCAAAAATTTTTTTACTAGGGAATCCATTACTATAATCTGTATCCTTGACTAATTTAATAATAATATTTTCATTTTGTAATGCCTCTGAGAATTCTTGTAAATGAAATAATTTTCCTCTACTTCCATATGCAATTAATAATTTCAAATTAACGATTAATTCAAAATATTACAATATTAAATATCTTCGATTCTTCGCTAGTGACTGTATATATGGATAATATCAATTGAGCACTATGATCATTATCTATCACTAGTGAAATTGATATACTGATTTTTTTTCATAAATTCATGCGTAAAAATATTGGTTTCCGTTCTTGGTTTTACTTTAGAACTGGATGGTCCATGTATTTTGCATTTATTCTTTCAGCAATTAACACATTGACTGTAACCTATTATCTTGCTGTTGAAAAAGTTCCATTTTTAGTTGAATTTTTTCCAACATTCATACACTATGTTCTAATTTTTGTTGGTATTGGTGTTCCAATATTAGTAATTACTGGATATGCTCATTTTAAAAGAACATCAGCTAGAAAAGCTGAGGTTGATATTTCTGTTGAAACAAATCCCTATATGATTAGAACACTTGTAAATTCTGAATATATTTTAAAATTAAATTTAATTTTATCAAATACCTTATTAAAAATACAAAGTGATCAAAAGCTTTCTGATACAGAAGTTAAAGAAATTTCAGAAATCCAAAATGAATTAAATTCTTTCATGAAAGATAGAAATGTTAGTAAAGAAAGAGACTTAGACTTTTTTCGAAAAATGGTTGGATCAAATATTAAATAGAATTCAAAATATATTTATCAAAAATTTTATTTATTACACGTTCCGTATATCCTAAACTTTGTGAAACTGGCTCTATTGTATTTTGAAATGTATGATCAAGAATTAATGATGGCATTTCATCAAAAGTAATATTGTTAATTTTTGAATTAACTAATTTTGTATTTTTAAATTTTGCACCTGTTAGATCGGAATCTGATAAATTCACTCCTCTTAAATCTGCACCTTCAAGATTTGTATTTCTGAGATTTTTATTTGATAAATCAGCATTAAAAAAATATGCACCATATAGATTTGAATTTTCAAAATTTGTTTCTAAAAATATATTATTTTCACTAGTCATTCCTCGAAAAGGATTTTTAAAATTTACAAATTGTAAATTAGCATTTTCAAAATTTACAAATTGTAAATTAGCATCTTCTAAATTAGATCCTGATAAATCAGCATTTTCAAAATTTACAAATTGTAAATCAGCATTTTTAAAATTTGCACCATACAATTTAGAATCTTTAAAATTTGAATTCTTAATGTTTGCATTGTAAAAATCCGCACCTGATAAGTCTAAATCGGAAAAATCTAAATTAGATAATTCTGCCGAATCAAAATTAGCATGATATAATATTGTATTATGAAGAATTGCATTTGTAAAATTACTATTTTCTAATTCAGCACCTGTCATTTTTGCTTTAGTTAAATCCGCACCTTCAAAGTTTGTATCATTTAATACTGAATAGTAAAAACTTGCACCTGTAAGATCCGAATTACTAAAATCAACACCTGTAAGATCACGATATGAAAAGTCATATTCACGCAAATTTTTATCTCTAAAATTCTTTTCTTCGTATTCAATTTTAGATGATTGTGCACTTCCAACATGAATGTCATCGATAAATTCATTTTTTATATTTTCAAAATCTGTATTATCTATTTTTGCCGTTGTAAAATCAACACCAAATATGTTAGAATTAGATAAATCCGCACCTTCAAAATTTGCACTTTGTACATTTGCATTTGATAAATCAACTCCGATTAATTTTGCATTCTCAAAATCAGCATTGTAAAGATTTGCATCTCGAAAACTTGCACCTGTAAGATCCGAATTACTAAAATCCGCACCAGATAAATCGGCTTCTCTAAAATCCGCACCAATTAATATTGTATCTGTTAGATCCGAGAAAATTAAATTAGCTTTATGCATATCTGCACCTCGCATATCTGCACCTGCAAATACTCTACCCACTAACTCTTGACCACAGAAATTAGTTCTTGTTAAATCCGCACCTTGAAAGTTTGTACCTTCTATTATTGTCTTGTATAATCTTGCATGTTCCAAAATGCTGTTACTAAAATCGGCACCAGATAAATCCGCTTCTGCAAAATCGGCACCAGATAAGTTTGCACCTTCAAAGTTTGCATTTTTAAGATTAGATAATCTATAATTTACACCAAAATTTATTGAATCTTCAAAGTTTGAATTTGATAAATCCTTTCCAGATAAATCCTGGCCGGAAAGATCTACACTTTTAAAATTACTATTAGATAAATTCTCGACTACCAACACTTCAAATTTATTTTTAGCTTGACTGTCATCAGGTGTAAAACCAATTGACGCTATGAATAAAATTCCTATAAAACTAATAGAAAATACAGCGATTATTTTTTTTAAATTCATTAATACAAGAAATTGATTTCTGAAGTTATTTAATATTATTACTAATTAATATATCCCGCACTACGTAATTTTTCTTCTATTTTTTGTGCATCAATTAAATCAAGTTTATTTGAAGAATCCTTAATCAAAAATTCACGTTTACTGTTTATTCGTATTAATTCATTTTCAAACTCTTCTATTTTTTTTGTTGATTCCATTGAAATATTATTCTCTTCTTTTGGATCATTTTCTAAATCATATAGATGAATATTTTTCAATGGGTTTTTTCTGTCACGAAAATATTTGTATTTTGAAGTTCTTAATCCTATGACATTTGCATCTGTTGAATCTATTATGTTCACTGTACTTTCAATAAATGCAGGAACCATAATTCGCTTTGATTTTTCATTGATAAGAAGTGGAAAAAAACTTTGACCTCGGTTGTTATCTATTTTCTTTTCCGCAGATATCAAATCCATTATGGTTGGAAAAATATCTATACTTCGCACTAAATCATTCACACTTCTTCCTTTAGGAATATCATATCCATAAAAAATTAATGGTATGTGCAATCTATCATCATAAAGATGTGATGTAGGTTTTATTGAAAATTCCATTAATCTTTTTTGATAAATTGTTAAATCTAATTTTTCTAGTTTTTCTAATTCTGATTTTTGTATTTCTTCTTTAATATTTTTTATATGATCTTTATATTTACCTACAATTTTTTTCCTAAATGGAATCACAGATTTAATTTTTGAAGCTAATTGAAAACTTGTCCCAGGTTTTATGTTTCTTTTAATTCGTTGTAAATTATCAAAATCCTGCAATTTTTTATCATATGCACCAGATTCTAATCCATGGTCTGCAGTAAAAACTACTAATGTATTTTCTTGATCAATTTTTTCTAATATCTTTCCAATCCATTTGTCTTGTACTGATAAAATTCTCTCATAGTGGTTGTTACCATATTTGGAATCTGTAATTTCTTCTGGACCTGTCTTGTATCTTTCATCGTAGGGATAAATTAATAAATTAAAATCATAAACTTGAACATAAAAAAACCATGGATTTTCTGCTTTCAAACTATCTATTTTATTTAAAATATCATTTCCCAGTCCTGACCATAATTTTTTTGAACTATGATCATATGGCGTTAAATTTTTTTCACCAAAAATTTCTTCAAACCCCATATGACTAAGAACATCTTGAATCATTGCATGTGTTGAATAACCATTTTCATTTAATTTTTTTACATGTGTATCGATATTTGGATTTAATTTGTTTATTTTTCCATCTTGCACAAGACATTCAAAAGGATATAGTGATGTAAACAAACTTGAAACTGCTGGAGTAGAACTTGGACCTGACGAAATAGCTTGATTAAATGAAATACCATTTTTTATTAAATTATCAATATTTGGAGTAATTGATGTTGAATTTTTAATACAACTATCTGCACGTAATCCATCTATAACTAAAAATAAAATATTTGGCTTCATCATTTCACTTATTTT
>TARA_B110000263_G_scaffold97199_1_pt1 | contig 16982 bp, 15 predicted proteins | sample TARA_B110000263 | Tara Oceans TARA_B110000263 (sample SAMEA4397730) | marine metagenome | biome: Polar Biome; feature: [MES] marine water layer (ENVO:01000295) within the mesopelagic zone...; material: water (ENVO:00002006), including particulate matter (ENVO:01000060) such as......
TCCAAGGTGTTTTCAGACAACCCTTTGAACGGTCCAATTTTCTTCTATTCTCAGTGATATAGCGCTTGAAACCCTCGGCGTCTTTGTCGCCAGATAATTCCCTTACCCTTTCTGTCATCGCCTCTAAATTACAGGTGGCATCGATAGAGCCTCCCTTGCCAAAGACAAGACGATATGAGGGGTCTAGAGGTATCAGCCCAAGCTCCTCATGAGCATCCATTCCTATGGCTTGAAAAATTTCCTCTATAATCTCAGGATAATGGAAAAAGGTAGGGCCCCTGTCGAACTTGAATCCGTCATGTTCGACGATTCTTGTCCTCCCTCCTATGAAAGGGGTCTTTTCGATAACTCTGACCTTCAAACCGCTGTGGGCCAGTAGAAGGGCGGAAGCCAGACCGCCAGGTCCGGCGCCAACAATCAAGATGTCTTGCTCCCTGTTAATTGAGTTCTCGGACTCAAGAGAAGGGGGGGGAGATTGCATGCTCATTCCTCAAGAGTGATACTGATCACGCCGAGAGTTGACATCAGCACGTTTGCCTTTTCGAAGGCGGTTAAACTAAGTCGCTGCGATACAACATCTCCACACAATCTCTCTGCCTGCTTTACTAATTGTGAGTAGACTGAAACCATGATAGTCGGACTCTTTCTGGAGTCCGTGTGTATCATTGGAAGTAGTTTAACGGCCTCTTCTCTGTGTGCCTTGCATCTCTCGATGTAGTCTTGCATGAATTCCTGCCAATTAGGATTCGAGGCGAGGCTTGGGCTTGATAAATCAGAGGAAGTAAGACCATACGATTGCAATTCAGCAATCGGAAGGTAAATCCTTCCGGAAGCAAGATCGGATTGAATATCACGAAGAATATTCACCATTTGCAAGAAAATTCCCATTTCATCTGCGTAGTGTTCAGCCTCTTGATCATCATACCCATACAGATGGAGGAGACAAAGTCCGACGGAAGAAGCAACATTGTAGCAATAGCCAAGGAGGTCTTCATAAGTCTGGTAATTTGTTGGATATAGGTCATCTTCCATTCCAACGATTAGTGAATTAAGGTGCTGAGATGGAATATTGAATTTCTCAATAGTGTGCCAGAATGCTAAGAAAAATTTCTCTTCTGGATATGGAGCATTTGTCAACGGTTGAATGTTGTCTCGGAGATAAATCAGAGCACAAAGTCGAGCGATATGGGCCTCATGATCTAAAGTACCACGAGACCCATGCTTGTCATCCAAATACTTGGATCTCTGCAGCGCCCTCAAGCGTAGTGAACCCATTTGTTGGGGAGTGAAATTGGAGAAATCAGGCAACCAGTCACCATCTGCAACATCATCTACTCTTCGACAAAATGCATACAGCGCTTTTATCCCCTCGCGCTTTTCTTTGGGAAGTGTTCTGAATGCCCTTAGGAATGAGGATGAAGACTCATTTGCAATCCTCTCACATTCGAGGTAGGACTGGTTTAATGTCGCACTGTCATTCCTAAAGACATCGCCTATCATGCATCGGCATCAACCATGCTCTGTATATAATGAAGTGTTTAGAAAAATTAACTATAATTCTACGAAAGAATCAATTTGTATAGGGTGGATCAGGCTCGGGAATCGAAAGACAGGAACGAAACTCCTCAAGATATGGGCTCATTGAAAGAATAAGTTTGACATCGGGGTGAGTTCGTATGACTAACCCATCGAGATACATCAGTGCACGTATGATGGGAAATGCCTCTTCTCCGAATACTGCGCCTGCCTCCTCCACGGCGCATCTAACAGTTTTCATCATAATTTGAGTAAGACTCTGCTCCCTTACAGAACGCATCTCAAAGTCGTGGTAAATCTGGTGCATCTTGTTCATGTACCTCTCCTTACGCATCTCGTCGAGATTCTCCTCCGAAAGTCCGAGGAGCGACTGGAATGCATCATCATAATCGCTGTTGGATAGATGTTCAAAGAATCTGAAAAGAGAACTGCTGACATGTTTTGGAGCGTGGCAAATCGCCCCATTATCGATGAAGACAAACATTCCATCCTCATCGATAATACAATTCCCAGGATGCAAGTCGCCATGGAACGTTCCAATACCGAATAGGTAGGCGCCGTGTATCCGGAACAGATCTAGCAAAGTCGACCAGGACAAGGAGCCTGCATCAATACCATCCTCTAGCGAATCTCCCCTGATGAATTCAGAAACCAGTACGTGTTCATTTGATAATTCGCGGTAGTACTTTGGGAATCTGAGCCTGTGCATTTGGAATGTGTCATCAATATCCAATTGAATTTTCTTTAATTCCTCGGCACCTGAAATCTCATTTCGTAAATCGAGCTCTCTCGTTGTGTAATCCGCGACGTGATTTAGTAAAGCAACAGGATTGCCGACCTTGCGCAACTTAGGCATGAAGATTAAGAAAATTCCCAACCATCTTCGCATTCGCCTTACATCGCGGCGGAAAGCCTTCTCGTTCTGGGCCTTGATGACCTTGATTACAACGTCCTCACCAGTCTTCAGACGGGCTCGGTGGACTTGCCCGACAGAAGCGGCTGCGATTGGAATTTTGTCTATATTCTCAAAGACATCGAAGAACCCATCAGGAGCTCTCGCCTCGAGATTCGCAAACACTGCCTCGGATGGAATACTGGCTGCGTGCTGATACAATTGCTGTAATTGTCGGCACTTGTCGACTGGAATAATATCGCTTCTCAATGCAAAAATTTGGGCCAACTTTACTGCAAGTAATCCTTGGGATTGAATCCAATCTAAATCAGCCGGCCCAGACTTGAGAATCTGACGCATGAACTTGACGAATGTCCAGACTCGCATATCAGGTGAGCAATCCGTTCACAATATCAAGTGCTGTTTCAGACTTCTAACAAATACAAAATTTAGAAATGGGAAATTTCAATTGTTTATTTCGATTGTTTGGAAAGCCAACTAGGTGTCCACCAATTCGCCTTCCCAAGTAAGCGCATTGTCGAAGGAACTACGATAGCTCGCACAATTGTAGCATCTACAATAACCGCAACAGCAAGAGCAAATCCTATCGATTTGATGATTAAAACGTCTGCGAGGATAAATCCGAAGAATACCGCTACCATGATTGCAGCTGCGCCCGTGATTAGGCTACCAGAGGCCTGCAACCCCTCTGCAACTGCCTGGGTATTATCTCCCGTCTCTTCCCATGCTTCATGGATTCTGGATAGCATCAACACCTCATAGTCCATCGACAGCCCAAATGCGATTCCGAATACCAATGGCGGCACAACCAGATCGAGGGGTTGAGCGGAATAATTCAGAACACCAGAAAGTAAGCCGTCTTGGAAAACAATCACGATTATTCCGAAAGAGGCGGACACAGAAAGTATATTCATCAAGATTGCCTTTATTGGCACTAAAATAGAATTAACCTGTACGAAAACGAGCAATACTGTCAATAGAAGAACGAAAGCGAGAACCGCTGGAATTCGTTCCTTCAGGTGGTCTTTCAACTCCACCTCAAAGGCACTCCAGCCACCGATTAGTACCTCCATGTCCTCGTCGTCGGCAATATCCATCATTTCTCTCACAATACGTTCCGATTCGTCTGAACCACTTCTGTGTTGGACTGGGACTGAAAGCCGTATGATGTTCTCGGAGACGGAGGCCGCCCATTCCTCTTGCGCATCTTGCGGCCATTCCGAGAATTGTTGTTCAAACAAAGCAGAGTTACAAATTGGATGCGTTACTCCTATGACTCCTTCAATTTGGCTAATCTGTTGGCACAGTGGTACAACTCGTTCGGAATATTCTTTCGAAAATGGTTCGTCTCCCTCGTCAAACACGATAACAATAGGGATACTAGAAGCAGTGTAGGCTGGGAATTCCTCGGTTAGAATCTCAAAACCAACCCTAGATTCCATATCGGGCGGCAGGGCCTCAATACCCCCTGCACTGAGTTCTACGCGAAGGAAAGGAGAGGCAGCAAGAAGGAGAACTACTAGTGCTGGAACTAACCATCGAAGAGGATTTTTCATTACCTTGATTGAGAGTTTCTTCCAAAAATCAGTCTTACGGTTTGCACCTGGAATTGGGACCGGAAGAGAATTGATCCTGGGGCCAAGGTAGGATAGCATTGCAGGTAGGACTGTGAATGAGTAGAGCATTGCCGCAGCAACTGCGAGGAATGCCCCCATCCCCATCGATGGCATGTGAGTTGCTTCGAAGTAGAAGAGGCTGCAAAGGCCAACGGCAACTGTTGCGCCGGAGAACATTACTGCCCTACCTGCTGTATCCATCATTGTAGCAATAGCAGCCTCTGTCGATTCACCCTTGGCGATCTCTTCTCTGAATCTACTAATCATGAATAAACTGTAGTCAATTGACACAGCAATTCCAATCAATGAAATCATGCTGACGGAATATTCTGTCAAGCCGAAAAACCACCAATCTGAGATCCAATAACTAATTCCCGTGGCCAGGGTAACCATCAACAAAGCCACCACTAAGGGAAGCATTGCAGCGGTGAATGTTCCAAACACAAAGAGGAGAATAATCAAAGAAATAGGAAGACCAATTGCCTCTGCTCGAATAGTATCATTTTTCATCGCTGTATCGAAATCGTTTCCAATAATCAGGCTACCAGTAACAGTGACTTCAAGGCTCTCGCTTTCAATTGATTTCAATGCCGAAATCATATTGTTAAGCTCGGATTCAGACCCCCCTACTGAGAGATAAACTGCAGTTCTTTTACCATTAGAAGAGCTGTGAGTTGCAATCACTTGTTGATTGGTTGGGTCGTCGTAAATAGTCGAAATACTAACAATATCAATTTCTAGTTCTCGTATCGATTCTATGAAAACCTCGACTTCGGCTTGAAACTCTTCTTCCTGCCATGTCATCTCTTCATGGGAGAGAATGTATGTGACAGTGTTGGAAGCTGAAACTGTTAATTGTTCATCAATTAGACTCAATGCCTTACCTGAATCGGTTGTTGGAGGTGGTGCATTACCATCGATGAAGTTCTCTCCCTGACTGAGGAGTACCCCCGAAAAGAGCAAGGAGACTGCGACGAGAGCTAGAACTGCTCTGCGATTTTGGTGGACATACAATCCGAAACTGTGCAAGCGAGTCATGATGCTGTTTGCTCGGCTGAAATTGCAGTTATAAGCGGGTGTTTTCGATTCCTTCGGAAATGAATTGGTAAATCAAAAGCTAACCTAATCTTCGATTTAACTCAGACAACAACCGGCTGGGGATCTCAGAGCCAATTTTCATACATTCTCCGTCAGGATGCTTATTCCTCGCTTCTTTTTGATATATACTAGGAGGATTAGTGTTAAGGGGGCTCGGCATTGATGCTGTTTAATGCGGCAGAACGCAATCAGACCAACGAAGCATGCCATAGACCGATTCAATGACCGCGTCAAGCCAAGACTCAGTTCGAGATTACAATTGCAATTGTCCTGTACCGAGAAGTTAAAGGAAGCTTTGTCGGCCCTATGTAGTGAAGTTTTGCCTATCAATAATGGCTCTAAAAAAGAAAAAATTGAGACACTGCTCTATCGTAGAGGAAAGAGCCCTCTCCGCTTGGCCTTAGTTATCGACCTCCGCGCTGGCGTGTTAATCACTCTCTGGTGTCTTGGGGTGTTGAAAAACTACAATAGAAATCCTCAACCGAGGCGGCGATTAGTTTCGGCAAGGAGTTGTCTGGGTATTTCTGTTCCAATTGTCCTTCGTTCCCCGTCTGGATGATCAAAGGACAATGATGTTGCGTGGAGGCACAGGCGATTCACACTCGCCTTACCAAAACCGTGCCTCGTATCTCCAGCAACTGGGCACCCGAGATTTGCCATATGCAATCTGATTTGGGCTCGGCGTCCGGTATCTATTTTGATGCGGATGAGGCTGTGAGCTGGCCCTTCTTTCTCGAGCCCCCAATTTGTAATCGCCTCTCTACCACCTCTTCTTCCATCCTCAACCAAGCGTACTCGCTTGTCTTTTGTCTCAAGTATTCGTAGAGTCTCCACTCCAGAATCCGCAGGCGGTTTTCCATGTACTACCGCGTGATAGATTCGCTCTACTGAGCGGTTTTTGAATTGTTTTTGGAGCATGTCTTTGGTTTCTGCAGAACGCGCGAAAATCATGCATCCAGATGTCTCTCTATCGAGTCTGTGAACTAAGTGTGTGCGGGTTCTACCATTTTCCCAAGCCCATTTAGCGACTCGGTCATACATCGTATCTACTTCGCCTCTGTCGGTTGCTACCGAAAGAAGGCCAGCTGGTTTGTCTGCAAGGATTACCTCAGCATCGGAAAACAAAACCTCGGGGTCCGGAATTATTTCTTTGGGTCGAGTCAGTGGTTTGTCGCCATCTGCTTTCGAAAGTACTTCCACCAACGAGCCTTTTGCCACTTTCATATTTGCCCGAGTTGCCTTCTCTCCATCGACTCTGACTCGTCCATGATCTACCATTCGACGAAGGGAGTTTCGTTTGGCTGTGGGGTGAAGCGATGCGAGAACATCGAGGAGGATTGTGGCCTCTGTGGTTTCGACAGAGGGGTCCGGCATGTGCTTGCCAATAGGCCCTACTCATCAAACTGACCGTTACTTCCACCATTGTAGAACTTCAAGCGTTGGACTAACGCCGAATTTCTCCTTCCAAATCTGCCGTGCAGAGGACTTCATATTGAACGGCATAGACCTCATCAGATTCTCGAAAATCGACTCGGCTATATCTCTTGATTCTCCCTTGTCCTTAGGATTGATTACAGAAATGATAAGATCGATTAATTCGACCAGTTCTTCCTTGGTATTCGGCTCTGATTTGTCTAACAATGCCAATGCTAACGGGTCCAACACACCATCGGGGTCAAGTTTGTTGTTTGTCTCGAATTCCATCAAAGCGGCTTTTGTTTGGGAGCCAAAGTGGCCGTCGACAGTCAAATTGGAATTTGACATCTTGTTGAGTAATTCTTGCAGCCTCGAGACGTCCTTACCTTTGTTTCCCTCGTGCAGAATCCTAGAGCCTAATTCATCTACATACGGAGGAGGAGGGGAATTCTGAAGTCCGAGGAAAATAGCTTTGAGGGAATAATAGGTTGGAGCGGAAGCGACAAAACCTACTGCAGGAATTGCAATCCAGGAAAAGGTCCAGTATAGTTCTCGACTCCCCATATCATAATTATCTGAAATGCCTAGAGAGCCTTCGACCCAAGTGAGTAAATCAAAAGAGATCAAGGCAAGCATGAACCAGAATGTTGCAAAAGGAAGCGCGAAAAGCCAACCAGCCATCTCATTCCTTCGCCATTCGGGTGTGGGGGAAATACTCCACCAAAGAAAGAGGAATCCTAGTAGGAATGGCATTACCGCTCCGAAATTGGCGATTGGAGTTAGGAGGCCCCACCAAATCTCGCCATTTTGGAATTCAGCTTCGGGACAATACGCGCACTTTCCAAGCCATATTGTGTTCAGAAAAGGCAGTTCCCAGACAAAAAACGCAAACAAAAACCAAGGAACTCCAAGCACTACTGAGAGGGAACTAGGGAGGGAAAGGGATGCTTCTGAAACTGGATATGATTCCTTTTCTTCCTTGGTGAGTTTGTGCCATGGCTTGCCAATGTGCTGCTCCTCAACTACTGGGGGCGCATCTGGCATTGATTGGAGGGGAGGGTGCTTCAATTAGGCGTTTTGGGGCGCTAAATTAGTCTGGATTTCGCATATTCTACTGCATTTCTGAAAATTACCATTCCTTCTCCTTCCCCGTGCTTGCCTTGCTCGACATCTCTTGTCCAGGTAGCCCCAAGCCAAGTCGAATGGTTTGCCTCTGGGTGGGGCATCAACCCGAAGACGAGGCCGGAGGGGTCACAGACACCTGCGATATTGCGCCAGCTCTGATTTGGGGAGATTGGGTATGGTAGGACTTTGTCGCTAGCGCTCGGGTATTCGCTGTCTGGGTCGACGTAGCGTACGACGAGTTGCCCCGACTCCGCCCAATCATCGAGGAGAGCGCGGTCGGCGGTGACAAACTTCCCCTCTCCATGGCGTACCGGCACACGCATGCGAGTCAGCCCCTTGGTCCAGATGCACGGACTATTCTGATCGAATTCGAGGGTCGCCCAGCGGTTCTCGTAATGTCCGCTATCATTGAGTGCAAGAGAGGCGGTTTGTGTCAGGCTGACATCTTCGTTGCCCGGAAGTAGGCCCATCTTGACTAGAACTTGGAAGCCATTACAGATGCCGATAACCAGTTTGCCTGCCTGTACGAATCTGCGAACTTGTTCGCGCAGACCGAAGCGGAGTCGGTTACCCATCAGGCGACCGCTTCCTAGATGATCTCCGAAAGAAAATCCTCCCGGCACGGCCATAATTTGGTAATCGTCGAGAGTCATTTCACCATTGACGAGGCGATTGACATGAACTCGATCGGCCTTTGCTCCCGCCATTTCGAAGACGGCCATCGTCTCGAGCTCACAATTGATTCCGAAGCCGGACAATACCGCTACACGGACCTCGGCGCTCATTGGGGGCCACCTCCGTCTAAGGTGCCCTTCCAGGCGGCTCGCAGATCCGCCATCGAAGCGGAAAGAATTGCTTCATCTCCGCTTTTGAAAGTAATTTTGTCGCCTGCCTCAACAGTGCCTAATGCATGGCAGGCGTGGCTGTCCATAGCGGCTTCGAATGCGCCGCAGTGCTTCGATTCTACACTCACTACGATTCGTCCGAGGGACTCTCCGAAAAGCGCACCCCATGAGTCAATATCCCCGACGCTCATCATCGAAGTGAGGTCGATGCTGGCGCCGGAATCCGAGCCGAAGCAACACTCAGCAATCGCTGCCGCCAGCCCACCATCGCTACAATCGTGGGCGCTTGCAACCAAGCCCTCACTCATCGCAGCGGTAAGCGCACGATACATCGTGAGGTTGCGTTCAGTATCGATTTCAGGGACTCGCCCTCCAATGCCCGATTCGCCACTGGATTCGTCTCTCAGGAGGTAGGAGAGTTCACTCGCACCCAATTCCTGATGAGTTTCTCCACACAAATAGATGCGGTCTCCGACCGACTTGAAATCGCTCGATACTGCCTTACGAACATCCGAGTGGTTTCCAATCAAACTGAAGAGAATTGTTGGAGGGATACTGATCTTCTCGCCGTGCAGGGTGGCATCATTCTTCATCGAATCTTTTCCACTGATGCACGGTAGATTGTAGGCTCGACATACGTCATCCAGAGCGCGATTTGCTCGCACCAATTGGGCGAGCTTGTAGCGCCCGTCTGGAGTCTTGGCCGACTCGACGGGGTCGGGCCAGCAGAAATTGTCCAAGCCAGCGATTAGGTCGAGGTCGACGCCCACGCAGACAGCATTGCGCAGCGCCTCATCGATGCTGGCGGCGGTCATCGCGTAAGCATCGATGTCAGAATAACGCGGAACAATACCATTCGAAATCACAGCCCCCTGGGTCTGGCCCTGAATTGGGGCAATTACAGCGGCATCGCCGGGAGCGTCGTGATTCACTCCACAAAACGGCTTGATTACTGACTGGGCGATGACCTCGTGGTCGTAGGAACGAACCCACCATTCCTTGCTAGCGACATTCGGCCTCGCCATCAAACGTCGAAGGAGGTCCCCCTGTCCTTCTGCGTCAACATCAGGGAATACTATTGGATCGTGCTCTGGTGGCGACCACTCGGATTCGAGTTGTAATTGAGGACAGCCATCGTGCAGGAAGGAGATAGGAATATGAGCGACTACTTTCGAATTCATTCTGACTACAAAAGCGCCTGAATCGGTGAAAGTACCAACCGCAGTGGCCTCGACTTCATGCAGATCTGCTAGCGCCTCAAATGCCGCGCAGTCGGCCGGACTTACGCCAACTGTCATCCTCTCTTGCGACTCCGATACAAGAATTTCCCAAGGGCTCAGACCGGCCTGCTTCAGCGGAACCACGGCGAGGTTCAAATCTGCCCCACCAGTCAGCTCGGCCAGCTCACCGACTGAACTCGAGAGACCGCCAGCACCATTGTCAGTGATGACCTGAATCAGCCCTTCATCGCGAGCCTCGAGAATCATATCGATCATTTTTTTCTGGGTGATTGGATCTCCAATCTGCACAGCAGAACTCGGACTGTCCTCGGTTAATTCCAAACTCGAAAAGGTCGCTCCGTGAATTCCATCTGAACCAACTCGGCCACCGACCATGTAAACGACATCCCCCGAGGTCGGCGTCTTGTCGTGGGATTCCCTTCCATCGGGCAAGCGCCGCGGCATCATACCAACTGTACCACAGTAAACTAGTGGCTTGCCCAGATATCGTTCATCAAAGATGATCGCACCATTCACCGTTGGAATACCAGACTCATTTCCTCCGGCGCGCACACCTGCATGAACGCCGCGAAATACCCGAGAAGGGTGGAATAATCCCTCAGGTATGTTCCCTGAATAGTCGGGCGGGCCAAAACAGAAAACGTCAGTATTGGCAATCGGCCTAGCTCCAAGGCCCGTCCCGAGAATATCGCGATTGACACCGACAATTCCCGTCATTGCCCCGCCGAAGGGGTCGAGAGCGCTGGGTGAGTTGTGGGTTTCAGCCTTCATACAGAGGCTCCAATCCTCATTCCAAGCGATTACTCCGGAGTTGTCATGGAAGATTGAAAGAAGCCAATCAACCTCCGATTGAATGTCCAAAGTAGGCTTCATGATGTGCGTCTTGAATAGCGAATCGATCGTCGAATCCTCACCTGTCTCAGTATCGACGTGGTGAATTTTTGCTGCGAAGATTTTGTGGGAACAATGCTCGGACCACGTCTGCGCAAGGCACTCCAATTCCGCGTCTGTGGGCGCCTCGGCTGGCAACCCCAATGCTTCCCTCGCCTCGCGAACCTCCTCGTCTCGGTAGTGTGCTTGAATCGCCTTCATCTCATTGAGATTGAGGGCGAGCAGCCCTGTTTCTGAGATTTCGATGAGGCGCTCGTCTGGGACTTCCAGGTCCACTACTGCAGGCTCAGCCTGTTCGAGTGCGGGGCGGTCAGGGAAGTCTAATGCAGGCCACTCGGCCGCCTCGCAATCGGCTCTTTTTGCAATGGCTGCACGCTCTATCATCGGATTGTGTAGCTTGCTCGCAAGCCACCCCGAATCGACACCCTCAGGCACGCCCCAGAAGGCGTAGGTGCGGCTCGTGGCCACAGCCGCTGCTCCTGCAACGTGGGGGAAAATTGTCTGCAAACCATCCAAACCCGCCTGACCTGCATTGTCTGTGACGCCGGGCTTGAATCCGGCTTGGATGACGATGTGGGGGGCGTCAGGGAATATGTTGGGGTCATCGAGCAAACGACCGCTGACGCTGCCCTGCTCGATCACAGGGTCGGCGAAGAGGTCGTAAACAGCCCGCTCGGCCTCTACCGCCGTGAGATCGGCCTTGACCTGATACCCAAGTATCACTCTAACAGAACCGACCTCTACCTCGTAATTCGAGGCGAGCATTCCCTTGACGGAATCGCCTCGAGCATCTGGAAGTCCGGCGAGGTCACGGGTTGTGACTTCGTAGGAGAAGACCGGGGTTTCTGTGCCCATGATTCAACCTCGGTGGGGCATTGCCGTAGCATGCCGTCAATGAACAAACCGGTGCAGGCCTATGGCCTGAAGGCGCGATTGAGGGGGAAAGAGTTGAGAGGCGAGGGAATCTGAAGGGATTGTTATGGAACGCCGTCCTACTGTATTTCTCATCTCTATCTTGGCATTTGTATTACTCATCCCAAGTCCTGTTCAAGGATTGTGCATAAATCCCGAAGCATGTGGAATTATTTTGGGGGTGTGGGGCTCGATGCTAACGGTACCAATCTGTTTGGTACTTTTCGCTTTCGCGATTTGGCCGAAAACCAGACCGTGGCTCGAATTCTTAGCAGTGTTACCTGGATTTATGGCAATAGTTACGGGATATCTAATGGTTTTTCGAGTTGCTAGGTTTGATTTGATTTGGGTTCCTCTTATTCATGCTGGTCTAATGATTGCTATGATTGGTGTTGGGCGATTGAAGGGAAAGACTTGAGATGGTCGCGCCGGCGGAATCACCTGATGCAAGCCGAAGACGCATGGGGTGAGCGCTGGACTTCCTGCGCTAATCCTCTGTCCCATCGATACATGGAGACGGCGGCTCGAAAGGGCTCCTTAGTGTGTCTCGCCGCCGATATGCGCAGCGTCGGGGAATTGCTTGAGTTGGTCGAAGAGGTTGGACCTCATATCGCTGCGCTGAAGACTCATGTCGACCTAGTCGAAGATTTCTCAGTAGAATCGTGGCAGCTTCTGGTAGATGCTGCGCATCGCCACGACCTTCTGCTCTTTGAGGACCGTAAGTTTGCTGATATCGGCAAGGTATCTCAGAATCAGATGGCTGGTGCTCACAATATACGATCGTGGGCTGATATTGTCACCGCACACAGAATTTCTGGGCCGGATATCGTCGATGGAATCGCCGCCGGTTGGGCTGATGTAGAGCGCATCGGTGGTGTACTCTTACTCGCTCAAATGTCGAGCAGTGGAAATCTTCTCGATACGGGCTACACGGACGAGACGATCGCCACCGGCCGGGGCTCCCCTCATGTCATCGGCTACATCGGTAACGGCAGCTCAGCAGACGAGGTCGCCGCTCTGCGAGAGAAAGTAGGAGCAGGGCAGATGATCTGGACGCCGGGAGTCAACCTCGCTGTCGGTGGAGGTGCGATGGGTCAGCGCTACGGGCATCCGCGTGATGCCGTGCTTGCTGGTTCTGATGCTATCATCGTCGGGTCCGGCATTCATAGCGCCAAAGACCGCCGCGCCGCAGCCGCGCAGTATGCTGAAACTTCGTTCCAAGCCCTGCTTAACCGTGGGGCTTGAATATGGCCATTGAGACGATAATCAATTTCCTAATCATCGCAGGAACTGTGCTACTCATCTGTTTCATCATATTCCGTGTGATTGTGAAACGATGGCGGTTGGGCTTGCGAATGGCGGCCGGGGATGAGAGTTTACTGAGTGATGGTTCGGTCTCGATGAAGACCATCACCGACGCCCCGCCGGGGAGTGTAATCGTCCCCCATACTCCCGCCACTCCACTCGATGATAATCTGTGAGTTGGGTCAAACCACACCTGTGGCTTGTTCGACTAGTGTATTGAGGTCGATTATGCCAGCATAATGTGCGCCACCGATTGCTCCGCCGGTTATGATTAGAAGAAAAACGAGGCGAACGAGCCAGCGAATTTTGCGATTGGATTTGGATGGAGTAGGAGGGGGGATCGGAGCCGTGGCAATGGCGGCTGGCATTTCGACCCCTTCACCCGCTGAAGGAGGAGGGGGTACCGCGTTAGGCGCGGGTGGCATTCCTGGTAAGGGGGGCAAAGGAGGGAGTTCGGGTTCAGCCTCCTTGAGGGTCGGGTAAAGCGCGTCGAGGTCGGAAAGGCCCGGTGCTTCAGGGATCCGACCCATCCAACCTTCCCAGACATCTTCTACGGATGATGTGGAAAATGGAGTTTGTAGAACTCCTACTGCCCCAGCTGAATATGCGGCGTCTTCTGCCAAAGCCATTCCACCTCGACTCGAGACGAAAACGACGCGGGCGTTCGAGTCGGACTCTCTCATCTCAAGGGCTGCGACGTGCCCATCGAGCGTTGGAATATCAACCGCAATGAAGACCATGTCGGGCCTCAGTGCCACGAATTGGTCGACGGCTCGGTCACCGTCCTTGGTTATCTCCGACTTCCATCCACGCTTGTGAAGAAGCAATTGCAATTGCCCCTCTGTAATCGGGTTACCCACCACAATGAGGGCCGTCTTCGGCTCGTCCGCTGACATACTCATCACTACACGGAAGGGGTCGTTGATGAAAGACGCGGTCACTCATCGGGAGCAAGAATCGAATCAATTAGCCAATCCGGATCGAAGTCGCGCAGGTCATCGTAGCCCTGGCCGACGCCTGCCAACACGATCGGTCGGCCGGTTGTGTGAGAGATAGAAAGGGCCGCTCCTCCCTTGGCATCGGTGTCGAGTTTGCACAGGACCGCCCCATCGAAACTGAGCATGCGTTGGAATTCCCTCGCCTGTACTACCGCATCGTTGCCGGCGAGGGCATCAGCGACGAAGAGAACGAGGTGCGGGCGAGTCACCCGATGCACCTTGCGCAATTCCTCCATGAGGTTGATTTTGTTCTGCATTCGGCCCGCGGTATCGATGATGACGATATCTTCGCCGCGGGCGGTCGCGCTCTCAACTGCATCTCTCGCGAGTGCCGCTGCATCACCTCCACGCTGACTGCGAATACAGCGTACTCCGAGCCTTTCCGCGTGATTTGCTAGTTGGTCTATTGCGCCGGCTCGGAAGGTGTCTGCTGCTGCCAAAACCACAGAATATCCTTGGTTTTTCAAGCGATAGGCTATTTTCGCACTGGTTGTGGTTTTGCCGGTTCCATTAACCCCGACCATCATGATTGAGACTGGCCCTCCTTGGCTCGAAAATGACTTGACGGTCTTGTCGAAATCCCAGTAACCGGCGTGGAGGAGAGAGAGTAATGAAGCTCGCAGGGCCTTCTCTATTACTTCACTGAGATCGGCCTTGCGGTTGAGTCTGGCTCCTATCAAAGAGCCTCGAAGAGTGGCCATTACGTCACTCACCGCATCGTGACCCATATCGGCCATCAACAGGTCCGTTTCGAGTTCTTCGAGGATGTTTTCCAGGGCCTGGCTGGCGGCTATGACTCGGCCGCCGCGCTTGACTTCCACGTCGCTCAAATCGACCTCGAACTTCGCCGTTTCACTGGCGACTAATTCTCTACCAGTCGTGCTACGCATGGGGTTGTATTCAGGGGGATCTGGTTCTTCCTCAGCCGCTTCGGCTTGTGCTATCGCGGCCGCCCGCTCTGCCTTCTTTCGCGACTTCTTATCGACTGGAGCGCTGAATGGGTCCTCAGGCAGTTCCTCGACGAATTCGTCCCACTGCTCCTCTACTTCTTCTTTGAATTGTTCAAAACCAGGGGGTGGTGGAGGTGGTGTCGCCTGCTTTGCGCGCTCGATGGCTTCCATCAATTGACGGCGTTGCATGAGGGCTTCTTCGGCTTCGATTGAGTCCTCCTCGACAGTGAAATTCTCTTCCTCAACAGCCTCTTTCGCCTTCTTCTTGAAGCGGTCGAATAAGCCCATGTTGTCACCTCAGTCGTCCAAAGTAAGATCGGTTCCTCTCTTGCGCCGGCGGCGTTTGGGAGAAGATGGCGTATCGGTTTGCTCAACGGGCGTGGTTGCTTCTTCGGGAGGCGCTTCTTCTTGGAGTTCGGCAACTCCTTCGTTGAACTGGTTGGCGAGTTCGAGAACAAGCTTCTCGGTTTCATCGAACTCGGTCTTGATTGCGTCCATCAAACGGAGGAGTTCTTCGTTGCGCGCGGTGAGCATCTCAAGGGCTTCTTCGCGGGTTCGCTCGGCTTGGATTCCGCTGCCAATGTCGACCACTGCGCCGGCTTGGCTAGGGACATTTGCAATGATTTGGACACCACCGCCGAGTGGGATCATCACATTTTCCGCTCCCTCGGCGGGAATTGCCTCAAGGGCCATGATTGAACGGGCCTGTTCTTGACGAACTTCCTCGAGGCGGACCACTTGTCCCTCGAGGTTCTGTAGACGCTCGCGGTTCAACTCGACGAGTTGCGCGATCTGTTGCAGTTCTGCCCTGTCGGGTGTGCTCATCAGCCTTTGCGAATCGCGCGGGTTTGATGAAGCCGTCGATGTTCATTCATACCGCGCGAGTGTAGAAATCACTCGCCGTCCCAGATACCTTCTGCGATCATGAATTCCATGACTCGCTCTGACACGTTCGCTCTGTTTCCTCCACGAACGCCCGTTGCAGATACTGCGAATACTTCTGGAGGGATGTCATCGGCTTCACGGAGATCGTAACCCACCTTTCGGCCGTAAGAGATTGCTTCGATATCTGGCATAACCCATGCCTCAACATCTTCGTCGGCATACCTGTGCTCAATCATTCTCTTTCGAACATCTGTCGAGAATGGGTCTGAATCCGATACGGGAGTGTTCCTGATGCCTACAACTACACTCTTTCCTTGGTCTAACTCTCTTTGGATGAGCCATTCATGGCCAACATGCAGGGGTTGCCAGCGGCCAGGGAGAAGAACTGCCTTAGGCTTCTCAAATAGGTGAGCGAGTTGCTCAACCATATCGTCGACTGAATTGCCTGCACTGCCACTAGAATCTAGTGTGATGTGTGCACACTTTGGTTCATCGAAAGGATCGCTTATTCCTGTGAAATTTGTTATTTCACCAGTGCGAGCCTTTGCGTACAGGCCTTTCACATCTCTATCTTCACATACCTCAAGAGATGTGGATACATGTACCATAACCGCATTATCTGGGAGTATTTCTAGGATTTTCTCTCGCACGTCTTCGTAAGGAGTGATGAATGAACAAAGAACATCTGTATGCTTTGAGATCATATTTGCCATCTTAGCTATGCCAAGAAGATGTCTTTCGCGGCCTTCGCGACTGAAGTCGGAATTTGCGAAAAAGTCTCTAATCGTGTCGCCATCAAGCACTTCACAGCCAAATCTGTCCGCTGCTGCCATAGCGATTGTCGTCTTTCCTGCGCCTGAAAGACCCGTAAACCAAACTACCTTGTTGCCCATCGTTACACCTTCCGGAATCGGCCGAATTAGGGCCTGTATTTCATAGCAACGGATGGTTGAGGTCCCCGGGAGGGTGTGAATTCCTATATCTGAAGGTGGAGGGGGGTTTGATGGAGGGCGGGCAGTCAGTGGTTCCTGAAGTCAATGCCTTTCTACTCGGGGCTCCTAAATGCGGCACCACCTGGCTTGCTGACGCACTGACTCAGCATCCTGGTGTTTGTGTTTCTGACCCAAAGGAGCCGAATATTATTGCGAGCCACAAAGGCACCTTTCCTCGCGACGATTCCGAACCCGATTGGGGAGCTTATTCAGATTGCTTCTCAGGTGAGGGGGTCCGCATCGATTGTTCTGTTCATGC